>OGXF01002225.1_pt1 | contig 11355 bp, 8 predicted proteins | sample 1576191 | NCBI WGS metagenome assembly OGXF01 (sample SAMEA3541545, study PRJEB24748) | human gut metagenome | biome: human gut; feature: human-associated habitat; material: faeces | place: China | collected 2012
TAAGCGCGGGCCAGACGGGTAATGCTGTCCAGAATTTGACCTGTATGGGTTATATTTATTTCTTTTGCTATCATTATCTATTTTCCTTTGTATTCAATGGCGGTCAGTCCGAGTTGGAACAGCCTGTATTCCATATTCTTAAAGTTCGTGTAAGGAGGTAATTGTCCTGTAAAGTCTTCCACTGTATTTCTGTCTGCTTGTGTCAGATAGAAAAGGAGGGGTACTTCTTTTTGTTTAGCTTGTAACAAATGCTCATACAGTGCCTGATCCGTATTTTTCCAAGTACGGTTGGCACGGACAACCAGCAGATTGATGGATGCTTCATTTAACAAAGCCGGAGGCAGAGGATTGCTTTTCAGGACCGGGTGTTCGATTAGAAGTATTTCATCCTTTTCCAGATCGGGACATAGTTCTTTCAAATTGTTTGCCTGTACATATTGGCTGTCTTCGCTTAGAAAATCTTCATCGTATGTAATGCGGCGGACGTTTAGGCCGATGCTGCTCCAATATTCCTCTATCAGGCGGGCGACATGGGTCTTTCCGTCTTTCTCTTCTGTACTTAACAGATTGATGACCCGCTGTTCCTGTGTATTTAGATGAGGCAGTAAAGCGGTGCTGAGTTGCCTGACGGCCATCTTGTTTATGGCTTTATTATAACGTCTGTATCTTAACTTGCTTTCTCTAGGATATGCGCCGATAACTGTTCCTCCGGTGATTCGTTCTGCACGTATTTTGTCTCTGAGGGTACGGTCCAGTATTTCTATAATCAGAAAATAGCCAATGATGAAAAGTAAAGTCCCCAGTATGGATGCAAGTATAATCATGCGTGCATTGGTGGGGGAGGAGGTCAGTGGAAACAGGGGCGGATTCATGATTTTTAATGAAGCCGAGGTCATTTCCAGGTTCTTTTGTCGCAAGATGGCTGCATTCAAGGCTCCCATGGTAGACATATAGTTGCTTTCCACAAAGCCGATATGCCTTTCTTTCCGGCCCAGGGTAGCGCCGATGGGGGAGAAATAAAGGAAATCTTTATTTAAATTCTCTCTCATTATATCTCGTGCTTCCATTTGGGCTTTAGTCTTTTCGGCAAGAACTACTTGGTCAAGCCATTGGCTGATGAGTGTCTCATAAGATACATTGTTTGTACTTGCGGCTTCGGCACTTAGTTTCAGGGCAAGATTGTTGATGTTTTGTTCGGCGTTACTTAACATGTTTTTTTGTTCTTCCAGCTTTTTCCGGTTCTTTTCGTCCGGAGTGATTTCCATGGTTGAGATCTGGGTGTTCAATTGGGACATTTGATGAAGTTTGTCCATAAACTCATTGTTGGTACGGATCAATTTGGCTACATCACCTAATTTATATTCATAGAAATCGATCAACGCCTTACTGGTGGAATAATTGACAAGCAAATCATTGTCCATCATCCGGTAAGTAGCGTCCATGCTTGCCACCTGTTTGGTTTGTTCTCCGTAGTTGATGATGCGGTTTTCTATATTGTACTCGATTAAAGAATCCTCGGCGGCAGTCAGCATTTTGCCCAATCTGGCCAGTTCTTCTTGAAAGAACTTGATCACATTGTTTGTTTCTCCATAGCGTAGTTCATGGTATTGTTTGACAAACTCTTCATTCAGAATCTCAAGTGTGTTATAAGCTATTCCCGGATCGTTGGCACTATAAGCAATCTCGATCATATCACTGTTTCCCAACCTGGCTACTTTTATATGTTGTGAGAGTAGAGGTACGCTGAAATAAGGGTGGGTATAATTGAGTAGTTGGTAGATGAAATTATTGACGGACGGGCGTTCAAAAGCTACCAGATTATGATAGGTCTTCTCTTCGTTTTGCTTGTCTATCAATGCCTGTAACTCTCGTGGAATGCCGGAAACCAGCTGCTGGTAATGTATGGCTGAAATATAACTGGTATTTCTTTCGGCATCTCCATAGACCAGACAGCGGGCAAGCAGTTTCAGAGATACTATTTTCAGTGTGCGTTCCGTTGTAATGATATTCATTAAATTACTCATGTGCACGGTGGCGTTTCGGGTATCGGTGGCATCTACGTTGTATCCGGAGATGATTCCTGTAAAGATGGTGGTTTTCACATCATACGTTTTTTCCAGATTTCTGGTAAGAAACCATGCTATGATACCGGCTATACATGGAAATATAACCATCCACCAACGGATACGGTAGATAAACTTGACTATGTATTTAAATAATTCCATGCTTCTTATTCCTTTTTGTCTTTTTTCTTACTTTGCCTCTTGTTTTCTTCCTGTTCCTGTATCGTTGTTTCTTGAACGTCCTTTTCTCCTTGTATGGTCAGGATGGGGGTGTGGGAGATTATTTCAAGGGTCAGCAGCTGGTCGTTAATAGTAGAGCGTAGTAAGGCAAAGTCTTGATTAGCGGCAAATTCCTGTTCTTTAGTCTTGGCCACATCATGAATAGAGGTACGTCTGTTTCTATATTCCTGTTCTGCAACAGCCGATGCACCTTTATATAAAGCTATATTTTCAGCTGATCTTTGCAATGTTTCTATATTGGATAAAATCTGGACATATAAATGAGCTATTTGTATTTTAAGGGTTTCGTATGCTTCCTGTTTTCTTAACTCGGCAATATCCACCTGGATTCGCTGGCGCTTGATTCCTCCCCGGAGGTCGAACAGCTTTTCAAAAGGAATACTGATGCCGCCTCCCACATTCCACGAAGTCTGTTCTGTACCTACATACCTGTAAATAAGTGGGGTGTTGACATCCGTATTGCTGGCCACATTGTCTGCTATACCGTAAGAAGCACTTCCGCCGGCATGGATAAACCCCAGCCAGTTCCTTTTCTCTTTCGATAGTAGCTTTTTCTGTAACTGTTTCTCCTTCTCTAAAATCTGTAAGCTTGGAGTGCTGCGTGCATTCTCATAAAGGACACTTAACGGAGGCAGCTTTATCTTTGCATAATCCACATTCATATTCCCCAATATATCATCCTGTGTCACAAGAGGTTGTTGTACCGGTTGTGTTTGCTGCTCTTCCTGTTGTGCGCTTAAATGATGGATAGAACAATACATACAGATGACAAAAAGACATACTTTTCCCATATAATAAATCCCCTTTTTATTCCTAAAACAAATTATTTAAACATCTCCTTTTTGGACAAAAGCTGTCAAAGTCTTGAACAGGATTTTCATATCCAGGAAAAAGGAGAATTCTCTACCGTATTTCAAATCTAATTCTTTGCGTTCTTTAGCGGATAATTTTCCGGCATTCCCCCGTTTTTCCACCTGCCACAAGCCGGTCAGCCCGGCAGGCGCCATGAAGCGTTCGATACTTTCATCGTTTGTCAGGCGTTCGGCTTCATAGAGTGGAAGAGGACGGTTCCCCACCACAGACATGTCGCCTTTCAAGATGTTGACCAGTTGAGGTAACTCATCCAGGCTGTATTTTCGTAAAACGCGTCCTACCTTGGTAACCCGCGGGTCTTTTTCTATTTTTATGAAAGGACTTTCATCCAGTGCGTTTTGTCTGGAAATAAACTCTTCTTCCGGAATGATGAAGTCATCGGAAACCAGCATTCCGCCATTATCTATAACACCGTCATCTCCAAACATCAGTCCTCCTAATTCTTCCATCGAGAAATCTTTGGCAATCTCCGGAGTGCCTTCCGGCTGGTACTGGTTCTGACCGGCAAGGTCTTTCAGCTTTTTATCGGCGTCCGTATACATGGAACGGAATTTCAGGAAATTAAAAATGGTATAATTCGTTCCTACCCGTTTGGATTTGTAAATAACAGGTCCTTTGCTTTCCATACGTATGGCTATGGCAATCAGCAGAAAGACTGGGGACAGGAAGACTAACGCTGCACCGGAGAAAAGGATATCGAAGCAGCGCTTCCATTGGGGAAGGATAAAATGCCTCACGTCTTTTTTCTTCCGGTTATGTGCATATAGCAGTTCCTGCCGTTTATTGATGATGTCTATTTTCTGCCTTAACCGGGCGGTGGTGATGTTCAAACTGACGGTATCGTTTATTCCGCTGTTCAGATAGACTTTGCTGGCTTCGGGAGTCAGCCTGTCCGTAATGAGTACGACATATGCCTGATAGAACTTTTTCCTGAAAGCACCGATCTGTTCAATATCTCCGTTCATCTCCCCTTGTTCGTGAAGGACAATGATGTTCTCACGTACTTTCAGTCTGATACAAATTGTAATGGCATCCTGGTAGCTTTGGGCATAAATCATCTGGACATTTTCGAGCTTGCTGAATTTGCGCAAAAAATCCTTGTTCTTTCCTATATAAAGCAGAAAGGTCATGCTGATTTACTCAATGATTTTCTTAATTCTTACTTTTAACTCCATGGGATTGAAAGGTTTGACAATATAGTCTTCCGCGCCTTCTTGTAACAGGCGGATGCGTTCTGTGGTACTGTCTTCGCTGCTTAGCATAACCACCGGAATGTGTTTGAATAGCTGATTGGATTTTATCCATTCCAGAAACTCGTCTCCACGCATTTCGGGCATACGGATATCTGATATAATCAAATCTGGTATGTTACCTTCCTGAAGCCATTTTACCCCTTCGATGCCATTCGGTAACCAAATACAATCATAATCACTGGCCAGATAGATTGAAAGGACTTTTGCAATTGCTATTTTGTCGTCCAAGACCAAAATTTTCTTTCTCATAGAGTAATCTTTAGATTTTAATGGGCAAAAGTAAAGAAAATTATTGTGAATAAACAACTTTATTCTATTAATTTTTTGGCGTAAAGATTGCTTTTCCTTAACCAAGTGTCTGAAATAGGGGGGTGAATGGAATAAAATCCCTTTGGAAAAAGGGAAAAAAGAAGACGGGACAACTCCTGTACATTATATATTGTAGTGTATATGATAAGATTAAGATGTGATATTGTATGATGGATGATATTTATTATATTGAAAAATAATGTTTTAGAACATGATAAAAATAAATATATTGTTTTGTGTAATTCGAAAAATAGTATTTATCTTTGCTGCCGGAAATGATAAAAGCCATATTACTATGTCGGAAATAAACCAGACGATTAATTTACATGTATCTGTGGACTGTGTGCTGATTGGGTTTGATGGAGAGCAGTTCCGTGTCCTGTTGGTAAGGCAGGTGGGGAAACAGTCCGAGGACGGATATAATAACATGAAGTTGCCGGGCAGCCTTATCTATGACGATGAGGATCTGGATGAGGCGGCCAAGCGGGTGTTGAATGAGTTGACGGGCCTGAAGAATGTGAAGCTTACCCAGTTTAAGGCGTATGGATCGAAAGACCGTACCCGTAACCCTAAGGATGTGCTGTGGCTGGAACGTTTTCATCGTTTGGACGAGAAGAAAATAGACCGCATTGTGACTATCGCTTACCTGACACTGGTGAAGATTGACAGACGGTTCGAACAGCTGTCTGATAAATACGATGCTTGCTGGACACCTGTGACGGAGGTGAAAAGCCTGGCGTTCGACCATTTCCAGATTTTGCAGGATGCATTGGTGCATATACGCCATTATGTGGAATATGCTCCTTCCGCAATGTTCGACTTGCTTCCCCGGAAGTTTACGGCAGCCCAGTTGCGGACTGTCTATCAGTTGATTTATGATAAGGTGTTTGACGTAAGGAACTTCCATAAGAAGATAGCGTTGATGCCATATGTAGTACCTTTGGAAGAAAAACAGGTAGGTGTATGCCACAGGGCGGCACGCTTCTATAAGTTCGACCGTTCAATATATAATAAGTCGGGAAAGTGATAACAGACAGATAACTTTAGCCTTGTTGTGATTGCTGTGAGAATACTCCGCCTGGTCGTTTCGGGGAATCGGTACATGCTTTGGGATTCTTCACCGGCCTTTCCTTGGAAGGATAATGCTGATAAGCATCAGGACAGAGACTATTATTTTTAAATTCTTAATTTTCAATTTAAATGTACCTATTAGGTTATGATATTGGCAGTTCGTCGGTAAAGGCGAGTTTGGTAAATGCAGAGACCGGAAAGTGTGTTTCTTCTGCATTCTTCCCTAAAACAGAGGCTGCTATTATGGCTGCCCGCCCCGGATGGGCTGAGCAGGATCCGCAAAATTGGTGGGAAAATCTGAAATTGTCAACTCAGGCTGTCATGGCCGGGAGTGGGATCGGTCCGGATGGAATTGCCGCTATCGGTATCTCTTATCAGATGCACGGACTGGTTTGTGTGGATAAAGGGCAAAATGTATTACGTCCGGCTATTATATGGTGTGACTCACGGGCGGTTCCATACGGGCAGAAAGCGTTTGAGGCATTGGGGGAAACGCAATGTCTTTCTCATCTGCTGAACTCTCCGGGGAATTTTACCGCTTCCAAACTGGCATGGATTAAAGAGAATGAGCCTGCTGTGTACGAACGTATTTATAAAATAATGCTGCCAGGCGATTATATCGCTATGAAACTGACGGGGGATATTTGTACCACGGTGTCCGGTTTGTCCGAAGGGATGTTCTGGGATTTTCAGGCAAATGATGTCGCGGGCTTCCTGATGGATTATTATGGATTCGACCGTTCGCTGATAGCTGATATCAAACCGACTTTTGGCGAGCAGGGGCGTGTAAATGCATGGGCTGCCAAAGAATTGGGCCTGAGAGAGGGAATTCCTGTAACCTATCGCGCCGGAGACCAGCCTAATAATGCTTTGTCGCTCAATGTGTTCAATCCGGGAGAGATTGCTTCTACGGCAGGAACATCGGGAGTGGTATATGGCGTAAACGGTGAGGTGAATTATGATCCGAAATCCCGGGTGAATACTTTTGCCCATGTAAATCATACTGCCGAGCAGACCCGTCTGGGAGTGTTGTTGTGTATCAATGGTACCGGTATATTGAATTCGTGGGTGAAACGTAATGTGGCTCCCGAAGGTATTTCTTACAGTGATATGAACAGGCTGGCGGCACAGGCTCCTGTCGGCAGTGCCGGAGTAAGTATTCTTCCTTTTGGCAACGGGGCGGAGCGTATGCTGGAAAATAAAGAGACAGGATGCTCTATATGTGGAGTTAATTTTAACCTGCATGGAAAGCAGCATATTGTTCGTGCCGCACAGGAAGGGATCGTGTTCTCGTTTAAATACGGCATTGATATCATGGAGCAGATGGGTATCCCTGTACAGAAGATTCATGCCGGACATGCCAATATGTTTCTCAGTCCTATCTTCCGCGAAACATTGGCGGGAGTGACAGGGGCTGTAATCGAACTGTATGACACGGATGGATCGGTGGGCGCCGCCAAGGGGGCCGGCATAGGCGCGGGTGTTTATAAAGATAACAACGAGGCATTTGCCACATTGGAAAAACTGGAGGTGATAGAGCCTGATGTGGCACAGCGCACTGCTTACGATGATGCGTATGCCCGCTGGAAATCCAATCTGGAGAGAGCGATGGCTGCCTTTTAAGGACCTTCGGATAAAGAAATGGCTATCCGCCTGCGTGTTGAAAAAGATAGTAGATAAATTAGAACAAGTTATTAAAATAAGTAAAGAATTATGGCTACAAAAGAGTATTTTCCCGGTATAGGAAAGATTAAATTTGAAGGTAAGGAAAGTAAGAACCCGATGGCGTTCCGTTATTATGATGCTGAAAAGGTAATTAACGGAAAGAAGATGAAAGACTGGTTGAAGTTTGCTATGGCATGGTGGCATACGTTGTGTGCCGAGGGCGGTGACCAGTTTGGCGGCGGAACAAAGAAATTCCCTTGGAACGGTGATGCCGATAAGGTGCAGGCTGCCAAGAATAAGATGGATGCCGGCTTTGAATTCATGCAGAAAATGGGAATCGAATATTATTGTTTCCATGATGTGGACTTGTGTGAGGAAGCCGATACAATCGAGGAATATGAAGCGAATCTGAAAGAGATAGTTGCTTATGCCAAACAGAAACAGGCTGAAACCGGAATCAAATTGTTATGGGGTACGGCAAATGTTTTTGGTCATGCACGCTATATGAACGGGGCTGCTACAAACCCCGAATTTGATGTGGTTGCCCGCGCTGCTGTCCAGATAAAGAACGCTATTGACGCTACCATCGAACTGGGTGGCTCCAATTACGTGTTCTGGGGTGGACGTGAAGGGTATATGTCTTTATTGAATACAGATCAGAAGCGTGAGAAAGAACATCTGGCTCAGATGTTGACCATCGCCCGCGATTATGCCCGGAGCAAAGGGTTTACAGGTACTTTCCTGATTGAACCCAAACCGATGGAGCCGACTAAGCATCAATATGATGTGGATACCGAAACTGTGGTAGGGTTCTTGAAAACTCACGGACTGGACAAGGATTTCAAGGTGAACATTGAAGTGAATCATGCTACGTTGGCTGGTCATACATTTGAGCATGAACTGGCTGTTGCGGTAGATAACGGAATGTTGGGATCTATTGACGCTAACCGTGGCGATTATCAGAACGGATGGGATACAGACCAGTTCCCTATCGACAATTACGAACTGACCCAGGCCATGATGCAGATTATCCGCAACGGCGGTTTGGGTAATGGCGGTACCAACTTTGATGCCAAGACACGTCGTAACTCTACTGATCTGGAAGATATCTTTATCGCCCATATTGCAGGTATGGACGCTATGGCGCGTGCATTGGAAAGTGCTGCTGCTTTGCTTAATGAATCTCCTTACTGCAAGATGTTGTCAGACCGCTATGCTTCATTCGACAGTGGCAAAGGCAAAGAATTTGAAGAAGGCAAGCTGACACTGGAAGACGTAGTGGCTTATGCTAAGCAGAATGGTGAGCCCAAGCAAGTAAGCGGTAAGCAGGAATTGTACGAAGCCATCGTAAATATGTATTGCTGATCCGGCCGGAATGGTATTGCACAAGTTTTACCCTTGCAGACCTTTTTTAAGAAGGAGGGCTGTGCAATGAAGTCTGAATGAATTCTGCTAACGGATTATTAAAGAATAAACGGCTGTACACCGTCAGGTGGCAGCCGTTTTTATATTTGTTAGAGGGATATTTATGAAATAATACTCGCCTATATCGAAAATAATATCTACCTTTGCGGCTGCTAAATTACTAAGTTTATTGAATTTATATGATAAAAAAACTATTATCCGTACTGGTCTTAGTTTTTGCCCTCTCGGGTTCTGTGCTTGCACAGCAATCTATGAGTGACCAACAGGTGTTGGAATATGTGAAGACGGGCATGCAACAAGGAAAAGACCAACGTCAGATTGCTACAGAGTTAGCCCGTAGAGGAGTGACACAAGAACAGGCTAAGCGTGTAAAGAAACTTTATGAACAGCAAAATGGGTCTGCTGATAAAGACGCAAATGCAACGATGCAAAATCGGAACCGTTTGCGTGAAAAGACAAAGACGCAGGAAGATATCTATGTAACAGAGAATTTTACTTTCGACCAACGTCCGGCTGCGGGCGGAGTGGTAGGGAAGAACTTGTCGGACAGTGTTTCTGCCAATCGCTATTACGAGGGGATGGGCATGGGCGATATGGAAGAAATGCAGAAGGATAAGGTGTACGGACGGGACATTTTTGAAACCAGAAACCTTACATTCGAGCCGAGTGTGAATCTGGCTACTCCTCCTAATTACCGTCTGGGGCCGGGTGATGAGGTAATCATTGATATCTGGGGTACAAACCAGGCCACCATCCGCGATAATGTATCTCCGGACGGATCTATCACGATCCCCGATTTGGGATTGATTTATCTGAACGGCATGACTATTGCCGAAGCCAACCAATATTTGCGTAAAGAACTGAATAAGATTTATGCAGGGCTTGATAATGAACAGAACCCGTCCTCACAAATCAAGGTTACTTTGGGAAACAGCCGGACTATCCAGGTGAATGTGATGGGAGAAGTGTTCCAACCGGGAACTTATGCATTGTCTTCTTTCTCTACCGTGTTTCATGCACTGTACCGTGCCGGTGGCGTGAGCGATATCGGTAGCTTGCGCAATATACAAGTAGTGCGCGGAGGACAGAAGATCGCTACCGTAGATGTGTACGATTTTATTATGAAAGGTAAAATCAATGATGATATCCGTCTGCAGGAAGGCGATGTGATCATTGTTCCTCCATACGAGGCGTTGGTTAGCATAGAGGGTAATGTGAAACGCCCCATGAAATACGAGATGAAAAACAACGAAAGTGTTGCCACATTGTTGAAGTATGCCGGTGGATTCTCGGGGGATGCCTATACCCGTTCTCTCCGCATGATTCGTCAAAATGGAAAGGAGTATCAGATTTATACGATTGATGATATTGATTATTCCGTATTTCAGGTAAAAGATGGTGATGCGCTGACTGCTGAAGCTATTCTGGATCGTTTTGAGAATAAACTTGAAATCAAGGGTGCTGTCTATCGTCCGGGCATTTATCAGTTCGGAGGAACTTTGAATACAGTCCGCCAACTGGTGGAAAAGGCTGAAGGTCTTATGGGTGATGCCTTTACAGGACGTGCAGTGTTGCATCGCGAGCGTGAGAATTTGAAGAAAGAGGTTATTCAAGTAGATATAAAAGGTATCATGGCCGGTACTGCACCCGATGTACCTTTACAGCGTAATGATGTGCTTTATATTCCCAGTATTCATGACTTGGAGGATGTGGGAACTATCATGGTGTATGGTGAGGTTGCCCGTCCGGGTGAGTTCGCTTTTGCCGACAATACGACTTTGGAGGATATTATAATCCAGGCTGGCGGGTTGAAAGAATCGGCTTCTACCGTCCGTGTGGATGTTTCCCGCCGTATCAAGGATGACTCCTATTGAAGAGATTAAAGATTAATATACTTATGAAAAAACGACTGAACTATTTATTGCTGGTATTGTGTTTATTGGTAGCCTCTGCATGTAAAAACGGAGTTTCTACCACAGCCTCCGGAAAAGATGAAGGCGCCGGAGGTTGTGAGGGAGAAAAGGCAAAAGCTATTTTGTGTGTGTTTTCTGAAAGAAGAAAGAGAAAAAGACATAGAAAACAGCTGCACATACAGACAGTAAAGTACATACAGAGGTCAGTATCATCAGAAATGTAAGTTCCCTTTTCAGAGTGTAGTTTTTTTTCATTTTATTTATCCCCAGGGTAAATTTCTATATTATAAATTCATTATAGGAAAAGCTTTCGAAACTTGCAATCAGTTTTCACCAAAAAAAGCAATAAAAAGCAGAAATATTTATAGCATTTCACCTAAATATAGGGTATACTGTTATTGTCTGAAAGAACAAGGGCAGGGTTTTTATATGACAGCATTCTGATAATGCCGTTATTTTTTTGCACCTTGTTAAAGTGATCATACTCACTGCTCATTCTGGACGACCTGGGCAGCGAGCTGACCACCCAGTTCGTCCAGTCCG
>OGXF01002226.1_pt1 | contig 11353 bp, 17 predicted proteins | sample 1576191 | NCBI WGS metagenome assembly OGXF01 (sample SAMEA3541545, study PRJEB24748) | human gut metagenome | biome: human gut; feature: human-associated habitat; material: faeces | place: China | collected 2012
CCGACCCGGACTGCGGAATGTTTGTAAAAGGGGCACATGAGCGGCAGTTTGCGTATAAAGCCATTCGACTTAGTGCCTAACCTTTTCAGTTAGGAACGTGTCGCACGGTTGTCCTGACCATAACCTTCCAGAAGGTTGATGACACCCCATACCGCCAGACCGGCGCCAAGAGCCATGACCAGAATTTTGAGAATGTCGATTGCCTGATTGAAAAATTCCATATACGTTCCTCCATTTTGTTTGTTTGATGGTTTTGGGTACAAAAAAAGCCGCCCACATCGGCGGCGCTTCGGGTCATCATGGCCCGAAGTTAGGTTATCAGTGGCATCCCTCATTTCCTGTATGATACGAAACGCCTGATAGAACAGGCTTGATTTTGCCCCGGCAAGGCCGGAGCGGTTGCCGATCAGAGAAAGGTTCTGACAGGGAGAGCCGAAGGTTATCACATGGACCGGCGGGATTTTCCCGCCGTCCACCTTCGTAATATCTCCCAAATGCGCCATATCGGGAAAGTGCCTTTTGGTTATGGAGATGGGCGCTTTTTCAATCTCGCTGGCCCATACCGGACGGATACCGCACCGGGAAGCAGCCAGAGGGAACACGCCGATCCCGTCGAAAAGGCTTCCCAGCTTAATGTCCGGCATGGCCCGGGGTGCCGTGTCCCTTCACGGCAAGCACCCCTTCCAGCGTGGTCGCCGCAATGCCCAGCCGCCCGGCAACCGCAATATCGTTTTTCACATCCTCGTCCACAACGCTGCCGCAGACAATCAGAGTATGGGAACGCCGCAGCATATCCAATCAAATCATATAATTGGAAACATCCTCCGCCTTTTTGCCTTTTTCCAAGGAATCAAACTGTGCCCTGATTTGCTCATTCACATCTGCGGACATAGCAGGGATCCGTTTTAGATCTTCCTCTTTCATGTAGAGATCAGCAATATCTTCCTTGTCTCCACATTGAGGAAAAAGGACGACCCAGCAACCGTCTTTAGGTTCATCCTCCCAGATGATCCCTTGCATTCCCTTGTGAACACCTTCTTTTGCATAGCTGTCTTTTTCTACAATCACTTCTACACAATCCATCATCTTCATTTTATTTTCCTCCGTACGGCGTGTTCAATTTGAGTTTTCCGTTCGGCATAATCATCTATCCCGTAATAAATGATACGCTGACTGATCCGTCTTTTCTGGGAATCGTAACTCTGATGTTAATTCGCTGGCCTCGTCTGTCTAATTTACCTAACGTATAGTCACCGGATAGGTACTTTTTAAGTGCCTGTTTCTCGATTTCGTTTTTAAGCCAAACGGAATCCAAAACAGAATAGCCCCAACTTTCAAATGCTCGATTTTTTCCATGCCTATACGTATTTTCTGGGTCAAATAGATAGGGGTCAAATTTTCTGTAATCACTATATGATGTTGCATTCATCAAAACCATGGCATAAGGAATTGGGTCTAATGTACAATGGCAGTAGGGATGATGTGGACAGGGCGGCGCATTTCCTTCCAAAAACCAGCAACCATCCAGTATCAAGCACTCTTCACAGTGGGTTTCGCCCTCTGAATGGTGCGTCCATTGGACCCAGCTCGGTAGTCCGGCACCCTTTTGTATTGTACTGAAACATTGTTTATAGTACAACAGTTATTCCCCCTTTTGAAAGTACAAAAATCATTCTTTGCAGACAGAGGGGAATAAGCAAAAAATTGCACGTTTCCATACAACTATCACGGCACAATTTAAAAAATAAAAAATCGGAGTACCACGAAGGATACTCCGATGGTCCGAGTGGGGAGACTCGAACTCCCGGCATCTTGCTCCCAAACGTGTGTCGGAACTTTCAGACGGCACTCTGCCGCCCTCTTTGGACCTTTCCGCCGCTCCGGCAATTCCTCTTTGACACTCTTTTGCCCTGCGTGTTTCAAGCAAAACTTTCTCCTTTTGGGATGGGTGTGGGATTGGATTCTGTATATTAAAAGAAGTGCCGTCCGGGATGGCAGTAATAGCGGGCCAAATCACCGCAGAGAGGGCGCAGAAAATGCGCCGCATAAACAAAGAATAAGCCGTCTGAGTGTGCGGCAGAGGTATGGCGGTTGTTTCTTGTCACAAATTCGGAAATGGACAAGAACATATTGAGAGCTCCTCGAGAGCAAGATGTTACCCTATGGCATCATCATCAAGGGAACTAACGTGGCTTGGCATACAGGCTGACCTCATTCATACCAGGGCCTGCAAACTAAAGTGCGAAAAATTCTTGACACGACCGCGCACGGTGGCAAAACCCTATGAGCTGATTCAAAAGATGCGGGTATAATGTAGACAGAAAGGAAAAAGCGTTACCGATATGGACAGCCGCCATACCAGTAACGCTTTTATTTCGATGAATGCGAAGTGGATCATTGATCAAGGAAAAATGAATCGATGTCCTCGGCGGACGAAAGGATTTCGGACTCCTTCACCCCGGCGGCCTCTGCAAGAAGGATCGAGTGAAGAAAAGCAGTGCGAAAATCGGGGGCGAAGGCATGATCGATCAATGCGTAGAACTGCGTACTCTGCGCTTCCAGTTCCGACAGATACTCTGCATATTGCTTCTCCAGTTCTTCGTCCAAGCGATATTGGGACTCAATGAACTGGGCAACCAGCGCCTGCTCCTTCCGATAGAGCATCAGCCGGCCATACTCAAATGCACAGGAGGCGAGCGCCTGCGTAAACTCGGTAGCCTGCTGACCGCAGAACATGGAAGCGGCAGAAGCGATCAGTTTGATCATGGCCTCGAGAGAGATCCAAAGGCAATCTTCTGTGTAGGCTACTTCCGAGATCTGTCCGTTTCTGAACAGCATCTCTTTGTTGTGCAGCTCGTCAGCCAGGTTCATGATCGCTTCAACAGTTTCGGGTGAGGCAAATCTCGCAATCATTTCAGCAGAGGCGCGTATGTACTTTTCATATAACTGAAAGATGAAGATACTGTACTGCTCATCGTCCGAAAGAATGGCATACTCCGATACGGTGTGGCCAAGTTCCTTCCAGTCCTCAGCATCGAAGGAAGAAAGACTTTTTCCATTTGCGATTTTCTTCCATACGGCAAGGGTCAGAACCGTTGCTACCTTTGTGCCTGTTAGACTTGGCGCCTCCTCCTTTGAGGATAGAGCTACCAGGTGTTCCTGCATGGCCAGAATGAGCTGGAGTGCCTGCTGGAGTTTTTCTCCAGCAGGCGCCTTTAGGAGCTGTTCCAGCGCAAACTGCACTGCCTGGTGTTTGAGATATCCGTCCATTACGCCTCACCTACTGTTCTTTCAAACATGGCAGACAGTGCCTTCGTATTGTTGACGAGAGCACCGAGAAGCTTTTTCTGCGAATCGTCAAACGTCAGGTAGTCTGCGCCAAACAGTGAAAGGGCTTTTGTCAGCATATCATTGAGGCTGGTACGTATCCCAGCAGTCTCAGACAAGATCAAACCGATTTTCCCATCCAATTCCCGAACAGCCTCGATGTTCTTTTTGACTGCCTGGATCTCCTCATTTTTTTGCTTGTTCAACTTGGTTTTCTTGGATGCAAAGAGCAGAATGGAGGACAACAGTGTTGCCCCGGCGATCGACCAGCCAACTGGACCAGCCAGAGCCAGCAATGCGCTTCCGGCAGTCATTCCGCCGCCGCCTGCAGCCAGTGCCCCTCCACCGAGCCAAGCCAGTGCCGCGTTGGTCGCGGCCGCACCGGAGAGTGTTGAAATTGCTGCGCCAGTAGAGGCGGTGCCAAATGTGGTGGCTACCCACATTGCGGCAGTAGGCGCCATGAACGCAACGGATGCGCCTGCGGCAAGGCCAGCGCCTGCACCGGCTGCTGCTGTTCGCGCTTCCTTCAGTTCACGGTCGGCGAAATCCCGGGATTCCGTAAATTTCTTGCGGTGGACAGAAATTTCTTCAAATTCTGCATCAAAATTTTTCGGACGATTGGCAATGCTGTTGACCAAACTTTCCACAAAGGAAATCGAATCGAGTGAGCGGCATCGCTCAATGAACAATTGTACACCTTTATCGTTCATGATGGTGTAAGCATCATTGTACTCCGTGACAGATTCCTGAAGCATACGATCCAGTTCCGTGAGCTTGGCGGCAATATCATCTTTTACATCGACTGCCGCATCTTTGAGTTCGCCGGCTTTTTCCGCCAGGGTACTGGTAGCCACTGCCGCTTTATCCTTAATTGCATTGACATCAATAGTGGAAAGGCCTTTTTGAGCCGCTGCTTTCAGGTCAGAGAGCGTTTTTTTCGGTGCTTTGGTAGACATAGTGGAGTCCTCCTGCTTTTATAGTGTAAAGGTAATGAGAAATATCCCATTCCAAAGAGGCTATGTTTTTTTCGCGGATCGGCGCACAGAGATAAATACTCGAGGTTATTTAACAACCGTGTCGAATTTAATATGATTACTTGAATAACCATATTATAGCATTTGAAAACATAACTGGATAGGCTCGCTTTTTAAATCTTTGGCAGATATCCCTTTTCAGGATTTCATTGTGAGGCCTGCCGGATTGCCAGACAGGCCTTCCTATGGTACGATAACACCAGAACGCGAGGAGGTGCCGTCATGCCCCTGCAAATTGTACGAAACGATATCACCACCATGAAGGTGGACGCCATCGTCAACGCCGCCAACGAGAGCCTGCTGGGCGGCGGAGGTGTGGACGGTGCCATCCACCGGGCCGCCGGGCCGGAGCTGCTGGCCGAGTGCCGCACCCTGAACGGATGCAAGACTGGGCAGGCCAAGCTCACCAAGGGCTACCGCCTGCCGGCGAAATTCGTCATCCACACCGTGGGCCCCATCTGGCGGGGCGGCGGCCACGGGGAGCGGGAGCTGCTGATCTCTGCCTACCGCTCCTCTCTGGAGCTGGCCCTGACCAACAGGTGCGAAACCGTGGCGTTCCCGCTGATCTCCTCCGGGGTGTACGGCTACCCCAAGGACCAGGCGCTGAAGGTGGCGGTGGATACCATCGGGGAATTCCTGCTCTCCCACGACATGACCGTATATCTGGTCATCTTCGACCGGGCCGCTTATACCATCGGCGGCAAGCTCTTTGCCGATATCGCCGCCTACATTGACGACCGCTATGTGGAGGCCCACACCGACCGCTATGAGAACCAGCGCCGCCGGACGGCTCTGGACGTCATGCCCGCGGAGGAGCCGCAGTGGATGCCCGCGCCCTGCACCATGGGGGCTTCCGGCCTGGACGAAGCCCTCAGCAAGCTGGATGAGAGCTTTTCTCAGATGCTGCTACGGAAGATTGATGAGCGGGGTATGACCGACGCCCAGTGCTACAAAAAGGCCAACATCGACCGCAAGCTCTTCTCCAAGATCCGCTCGGATGTCCACTACAAGCCCTCCAAGCCCACCGCCATGGCCTTCGCCATAGCCCTGGAGCTGCCGCTGGCCGAGGCTCGTGAGATGCTGGAAAAGGCGGGCTTTGCCTTCTCCCACGCCAGCAAGTTCGACATCATCGTGGAGTATTTCATCGCCCACCAAAACTACAACATCTTCGAGATCAACGAGGCTATGTTCGCCTTCGACCAGAGCCTGCTGGGAGGATAAGCCATGCCGCGGATGGATATAACCGAAATGGCCTTTGCCAAGGTGTACCCCCTGCTGGTAGCCAAAGCGGAGAAAAAGGGGCGCACCCGGGACGAGGTGGATCAGGTCACCGCCTGGCTCACCGGCTACACGCCGGAGGAGCTGGCCGGACTGGCGCAGTCCGACACCAGCTACGGGGACTTTTTCCGGAGCGCCCCCGCCATGAATCCAGACCGGGCGCTGATCACCGGCAAGATCTGCGGCATCCGGGTGGAGGAGATCGAGGACCCGCTCATGCGGGACATCCGGTATCTCGATAAGCTGGTGGACGAGCTGGCCAAGGGCAAACCCATGGAGAAGATCCTGCGAAAGTAGAGGTCAGGCAGTATGCAAGATAACTATGTAGGCGACATTGGAGATTACGGAAAGTACGGCCTTTTGCGAAATGTGACTGCCGCCGGCCTTCGGCTGGCGGTCAACTGGTACCGAGTGGTCCCCACTCGTCCAGGCAAGCAGGAAGATGGAAAATTTACGGACTATCTGCACAAACCAGATACATATCGGCAGTATGATCCGGAGCTGTTCGACTGTCTGTCGTATCTTGTGAAGAAAAATCGAACCATTGAGGCTGTGGAAAAGAGCAATATCCTCAATGCCCGCTTTTTTACTGAACGGCTGACAGCGGCTGGCCGAAAACAGTGGCACATGGCGGCGTTGGAGGCTACCAATGGAATGGACATTGTCTTTCTCGATCCAGATAACGGCCTCGAAACAGTAAAGATGCATCAGGATGTTTCTGCTAAGGAGAAACATGTCACCTGGCAAGAGATCAAGGACTACTACAACCGTGGGCAAAGTGTGATCTTGTACCATCATCGGCCACAGTCTGATTCAAAAGAGGTCTGTGTACAAAAAATGTTGGAATTTCAGAAGAACCATTTGCAGGCAGACGGTGTACTTGGTTTAGAATATTATCGTTTTACAAATCGCTATTATTTCCTGTTTGCTCATCAGGCCCATTTGTCCATATTGGATGCCGTGTATCACTCTGTGGCAAAGAACTGGGAAGGACTTTGTGCCCCTGTTGGAATTTGTCGCTCACCAAGCGACCACTGAATATACAAATTCCCCTATACTGTGCTTGTAAGCCAAACAACACAGCATAGGGGGATTTGTTATGAAGAAGAATTTGACGGAACTGGTATTCATCTTGGACCGCAGCGGCTCCATGCAGGGGCTGGAGAGCGACACCATCGGCGGCTTCAACGCCATGATCGAAAAGCAGAAAAAGGAGCCGGGCGAGGCGTTCGTCTCCACTGTCCTCTTTGACGATCAGACCGAGGTGCTCCACGACCGGGTAGCATTGGAGAAGGTTCAGCCCATCACCGACAAGGAGTACTATGTCTGGGGCTGCACCGCCCTGCTGGACGCCATCGGCGGGGCTATCCACCACATCGGCAACATCCACAAGTATGCCCGGAGCGAGGATGTGCCGGAGCACACCCTGTTCGTCATCACCACCGACGGCATAGAGAACGCCAGCCGCCGCTACTCCGCCCAGCGGGTGAAGGCCATGATCCAGCGTCAGAAGGAGAAGTACGGCTGGGAGTTTCTCTTTCTGGGGGCCAACATCGACGCGGTGGAGACAGCGGGCAGTTTAGGCATCGCCCCCGACCGGGCGGTGAACTACCACTGCGACAGCGAGGGCACCCGCCTCAACTACGAGGTGGTGGGTCAGGCCGTGGCCACCGTCCGGTGTAGCGCACCCCTGGACGAGCACTGGAAGGATGCCATCGAAGAGGACTTCCGCAGGCGGCAGAAGAAGGGGCGGCGGTGATCGGCGGTCAAAATAAATGCGGGACGGAAGGTCAACCCTCCGTCCCGCATTCCAGTCTTGGAGCAAATCAGCCGGTCATTTCAGCCTGGTGCCGTCTTTGAAGGCGTTGCCCACCTTCTCGCCCAGCACCCGGTATGTGTTGTGGATGGGGTCAAAGGTGATGGGCCGCAGCTTGTCCGGGTCGATCTTCCCGTCAGCGTCCAAAACGGATTCGTCGGCACTCACGTTGACGATCTCGCCCACCAGACGGCAGCTCTCCGGGTCGTAGCTCACCAGGCGGCACTCCACCGCCATGGGTAGCTCATCAATGAGGGGGGCGTCCACAAACTCCGACTTGGTGGTGTGCCAGCCGGCCTTTGCCACCTTGTCCGCCACTTTATTGCCGGACTCGATGCCCACATAATCGCAGGCCACCGTCTGCTCCGCCGTGGCCATGCTCACGGTGAAGGCCTTGCGGGAGAGGATGTTGGCGGTAGTTTTGTGCTCAGCGCTGATGCACATACTCAACTCCTTCTCCTCGCTGATGCCGCCCCAGGCCGCGTTCATGGCGTCGGGGGTGCCGTCCTCATTGTAGGTGGCCAGAATAAAGACCGGCTGGGGATAGGTCCAGGGCTTAGCTCCAAAATTCTTGCGCATATCGATTCCTCCTTATACATTTGTCTCTATTGTATACCTGGTACACCGAAACATAAAATGCCTGTTTCCTATGTGCGGCTATTCGCCGGGGGCATTGGGATCTTTGCCTTCGAAGAAAGGAAGTGCGATGCGCAGCCATTCCTCCGGCAGATAGACGGCCAGATAGCCGTGCCCGTATCCTTTTGCCTCGTAGATCCGGCAGGTGGGAAGCAGCTGATGGAACATACGGGCGGAGTTCTTGACGCACTTCATCTCCTTCTCCCCGTACCAATACATGACCTGGGCATGGCTGTTTCTCACGCTTTCTTTCACGCGGTATTGCGCCATATAGGTCCGGTACATGGTGTATAAGGTTTTTCGCGGCGTTCTGGGCATGTCCCGCAGATAGTATTCCTGGATCTCCTGGGGATAGGTCATCTCTTTGGGCAGCAGCTTGGGCATAAGCTTCAGCTGAAGGCGGCACGCCCATTTGCTGAACATCAGCCAGCCAAACAGCCATACTGAGGCGATGCAGAACCGGGCCATCATGGGCTGCGGGTAACAAAGGCTGCCGTCAACGATGGCTTTTTCGGTAAGATCCGGCTTCCGCGCCAAAAGCTCTATCACGATCTGTCCGCCCAAGGAAACTCCGCACAGGGCGAAGAGGTGTCCGCCACAATGCTGCTGGATATAGTCCATGAGCTGGTCTGCGGTCCGCTCGGTGGAGACATAGGGCGTTTGATATGCCTCGCCATGGCCATCCAGCGTGGGCAGGATCACATGGTAGTGCTGGGCCAGGACGCGGGCCTGCTGCAGGTAGTTCCACCAAGCGTTTCCACCGCCGTGGATCAGCATGATGTGGGGGCGCGTATCATCTCCGAATTCATGAAAAGTCATATTGGATCTCCTCCCGAATGGGTAAAACAGGATGCCTGGGTCATTATACTGCAAGTCTGCGCAAAATTCCATACCCGAACAGAGAGACATCCGGGCCGCATAAAAGCAAGGCTCCCGCCCTCGGAATTTCAGAGGGTGGGAGCCTTGTTTATCTCTGCTTCCAGTGCTCCATTTTCGGCAGCTGGGCTTCAAAATAGGCCCTGACCTGCTCCGGGGGCCAGGCTTCATTGGCCATGTGGCTCTCCAGAAAGTCCAGCAGCTCCTCCAGGCTGGTGTAGACAAATTTCCCGTCGGTATAGCACCACTTGCAGTACGCCTCGTTGAAAGCGCCGTCCGGCTCCCGGCTGATATTAGCGTCCTCCAGGGGCATGCCGCAGCACTGGCAGACCAGCTGCCGGGGCGAGCCCAGCAGGGTGTTGATGGAGACGTCAAACAGTTTGGAGAGCAGCTTTAGCGTCTCCGTATTTGGCACCGTTTCGCCGGTCTCCCAGCGGGAAACCGCCTGCCGGGTCACGTGGACCTTTTCTGCCAGCTGCTCCTGGGAAAAGCCGCGCCTGGCGCGCAGCTCCAGAAGGATCTCTTTGGGTTCCATATTGATCACCACCTTACCCGAAGCATACCACACTGGGAACAAAAAGCAAAGCAAACGGCTGTTGCTCCTGGCTTGATGGTTGATCGGTCAGTGTCCCAATGAACTCGATTTTCTTGACCAATCATCCGCATGCTGTAGTTTATGCTATAATGGTTCATGCGCGTCGATCATGGAGGACGGAGGTGACCAAATGGCTGAACCAACGAGCGGCAATCAGCTGGCGCAGCAATTCCAGGCCTGCCGCCCAGCGTTCTGCGCGATTGGAGACGAGACCCGCCAGCTTATTCTCCGGGTGTTCATTGAGAATTGCGGAACAGGGGGCCTGCGGGTGGGAGAACTCCAAGCAAGCACGAATCTCTCCCGCGCGGCAGTGTCCCACCATCTGAAAGTCCTGAAGGATGCGGGGATCATCACATTCCGGCGGGAAGGGACGAAAAATTACTATTATCTGGACTCTGCAAGCAGCAGCCTGCTGGCTGTGTCGGAGTTGCTACAGGATGCCGTCCGGCAGATGAAACACTGCCCGACCTATCAGGAAAACGAAGGAGAACACAAATGAGGGTCTATCAAATCCTATTCAGCCCCACGGGAGGCACAAAAAAGGCTGCCGCTCCCTTTGCGGAGGTATTCGGGCGGGAGGTCAGCACCATTGACCTGACCGATGCCAGCATGGATTTTTCCCAGATCTCTCTGGACAAAGAGGACATCTGTGTCGTGGCCGTCCCCTCCTTTGGCGGCCGGGTCCCGGCCATCGCGGCGGAACGGCTGGAGCGCATCCGCGCCAACGGCGCAATGGCCATTCTGGTGGTGGTCTATGGAAACCGGGCTTACGATGACACGCTGTTGGAACTGAAAACCTGCCTGAAGCGTGCTGGTTTCCGCTGCGCCGCGGCCGTGGCAGCCGTGGCGGAACATTCCATCATGCGCCAGTTTGCCACGGGCCGCCCCGATCCCGGTGATCTGGCGGAACTGTTTCGATTTGCCAAAGAGATCCGCCGGTGTCTGGAGGAGGGGCGAATCCCGGATGACCTGGCCGTTCCCGGCAATGATCCATTCAGGGAGTATTCCGGGATTCCCATCAAGCCCTCCGCCAAGAAGAACTGTACGAGCTGTGGGGTGTGCGCTAAGCAATGTCCCGTTCAGGCGATTCCAGCGGCAGATCCCTCCAAAACCGATCATAAAACATGCATCAGCTGTATGCGCTGCGTCAGCATCTGTCCGGCTCATGCACGAAGCATCAACCCTATCCTGACAGCGGTTGCCGCGGGCAAGATGAAGAAGATTTGCAGCGTACCTAAGAAGAACGAACTGTTTCTCGGAGAATGACAAAAGGGAGACTCCCATACTGTCGTTCCTACAAAGGCCCCTGGCTTTCTGCCGGGGGCCTTCGTAGCCTCTATCCTCTTTTCCGCGTCAGGAAAACGCCTGCCGCCGCCGCGATCAGGATGAAGGGGGCCAGGCGGACAAAGCCCCATTCAAAGGCGTGGATGGCCACTCCCATAATGGCAGTCTCCGGGGCGCTGTAATCCCAGCCCAGGTAAGGGCTGCCCACCATCGCCAGAATGACGGCCACGGCCAGGATGCCCACGCACACTGCGACGAGCCCCCAGTGGAGGGCCGAGCGCCGCAGGGCCTTTCTCCGGGCAAACTGCAGGTTGATGATTTCCAGCTTTTCCGCGAGAGCCTTCACCTCATCCGCCTCCGACTCTGTCACTGTTTCCCCCAGCAACGTGCTGACAGGCGTCTCCAACGCCTCCGACAGGGCGATGAGCAGGTCGGAGTCAGGAACAGACAAGCCGCTTTCCCTTAGTTAAAGATATGAACCCTCTTTATCAGTCTACTTTTCCAATA
>OGXF01002239.1_pt1 | contig 11269 bp, 10 predicted proteins | sample 1576191 | NCBI WGS metagenome assembly OGXF01 (sample SAMEA3541545, study PRJEB24748) | human gut metagenome | biome: human gut; feature: human-associated habitat; material: faeces | place: China | collected 2012
AAGCGCGGGGGAGGGGAGCGGGGGCTGTCTCTTCTGTTTCACGTGAAACAGGGGAGCTGCCTCAGTACAGGGCCTCCCGGATCTCCTGATAGCGGAGCGCCGGGGAGAAGCGGCCGTTGTCGGTGGTGCTCTCCTGGGGGAGGCGCTCTGACAGGCCGCTGTCCTCCAGGGACTGAATCAGCTCCCGGCACAGGGAGTAGCGGCCCAGGACGTATGCCTCGTCGATCTGCCAGAACCAGTCCATGGCCTGACGGGTCTGCTCCGCCTGCTCCAGCTCTGCGGCATGGGCGCTGTCCTGGCGTTCCAGTTCGTCCACCTGGTCCTCCAGACGGTCGATCTCCTGAAGCAGAGACTGATTTTCCTCATAGATGTCCTGGACAGACTGCATATTGGAGAGGGACTCCCGCAGACCGGACACCGACTGGTTGAGACTGTCCACCACCTCCTCGTTCTGCCGCCGGTCCATGAGATAGGTCATCAGCATCAGCAGAAAGGCGGCGGCAAAGAGGATGGCGATGTAGTGGACCACGGAGCGCTGCCGCTTTTCCTGAGTGGGAGGGGGGATATAGGCGGGGGGTTTTTCAGCCGCCTTCTCCTCCGGCTGCCCCTTGGGGGCGGGGGAGGAATGCTTGGGATCGCTCACAGGTGTTCTACCCCCTCTCCGTGCAGAGTATTCAGCAGAGACAGCAGGGCTTCCAGATCCTCATTGTTATAGTATTCCAGCTGGACCCGTCCCTTCTTTCCGTGGTGGGAGATGGTGACCTTCCGGCCCAGCTGGCCGGAGAGGGACTTCTCCAGTTCACCCAGATAGAGGGCGATCTCGTCTGTGGAGCCGCCCTTCCGCGTCTCCTCCGGCTGCTTCTGGAGGAGCTTCACCAGCTGCTCGGTCTGACGGACGGAGAGGCCCCGGGATACCACCTGCTTGGCGGCCTCCCGCTGGAGTTCTGCGGTGGGAGCGCCCAAGATGGCCCGGGCATGGCCGGCGGAGAGGGTCCCCTCCTCCACCAAAGTGAGCAGATCCTCCGGCAGGGCCAGCAGACGCAGGGTGTTGGCGATGGCCGGGCGGGATTTGCCCATCCGATCTGCCACCTGTTCCTGGGTGAGGCCGTACTCCTCCATCAGGGTCTGGAAGCCCCGGGCCTCCTCGGCGGGGTTCAGATCCTCCCGTTGGAGGTTCTCGATTAGGCCCAGCTCCATGACCTTGCGGTCGTCCGCCTCGATGTGTAATCCATTTATCCTATACACCATTCTTCATAAGAATAGGCCTGCTTGGCAGCCCGCCAGCGGCGCTCCCCGGCGATGATCTGGTAGTAGCCGGAGGCCAGACGGCGGACGGTGAGGGGCTGGATGATGCCGTGGATTCGAATGGACTCCGCCAGATCGGCCAGGGCCTCCGGCTCAAAGCGCTTGCGGGGCTGGTTCAGGCCCGGCTCCACCTGTGAGATGGGGAGGGAGACGGAGCCCTCGCCCCCGGCGGTCAGGTCCGGGTCGCCCAGCAGGGCATTGAGCCCCCGGCCCAGACCCATCTCTGTTTTTCGTTTCGCCATAGTACACTCCTTTTCCAAACGTGTGGAGTCAGGAGGGGGAGGGGAGGGCGCCGCCTCCGTCCCTCCGGGCTCATTCATGCTGCGCGGAGATCTCCTGGGCCAGCATCCGATAGGCCTCGGCCCCGCGGGAGTAGGGGTCGTAGTCCAGTACGGGCATTCCGTGGCTGGGGGCTTCGGACAGGCGGACGTTGCGGGGGATCACCGTGGCATAGACCTGGCCGGGGAAGTGGCGCTTGACCTCCTCCGCCACCTGGAGGGACAGGTTGGTACGGCTGTCGAACATGGTCAGCAGCACCCCCTCAATGGACAGCTTGGGGTTGAGTCCCCGCTTGACCAGCCGCACCGTGGCCAGCAGGTCGCTGAGGCCCTCCAGGGCGTAATACTCGCACTGCACCGGGACCAGCAGGGAGCCGGCGGCGCACAGGGCGTTGACGGTAAGCATCTCCAGAGAGGGGGGGCAGTCGATGAAGATGTAGTCGTAATTGGGTGCCAGCTGCTCCAGGGCCTTCTGCAACAGGTGCTCCCGGTCTGGAATGGCGATCATTTCGATGCTGGCTCCGGCCAGGGCCTTGTTGGAGGGGAGCACATCCCCGTACTTTGTGGAGACCACCGCCTCTTGAGGCTCCGCGCCGTTGATGAGCACATCATACACATTGGGGGAGGCGGTGTTCTTGTCCACTCCCATGCCGGATGTGGCGTTGGCCTGCGCGTCAAAGTCGCACAGAAGCACACGCTTTCCCAGGGCGCGGAGGGCGGCTGTGATGTTCACCGTCGTCGTGGTCTTGCCCACGCCGCCCTTCTGGTTGACGACGGCAATGATATTCGCCATAGAATACCTCCTGAACAGGGAAAATCCAGTTCGCCGCCTGATCCTGCCGCGGCGGAGGACGATCCAGACGCCGGAGTGGGATGAGGTGTGATACTAGACCTTTATTATATCAACCTGCCGCAGACGTTGCAACTCTTTTGCCTCTTTTTTTCGTGCCTCCGCCCGGAAATCGGGAAAGAGTGATGTTTCACGTGAAACAGCCGCAGAGAAAGGGCGGGCCACAACCCGGCCCGCCCAGTAATCTATGGAATTGTTTCACGTGAAACATCAGTGGGAGACGCTCCGAGGAATGCGGATGGTGAGGCAGATCTCATCCTCATGGTCCTCCCGCTGGCATTTGGCGGCCACCCCGGCGGAGCGCATCAGGGCCATCCCCCGGTCCAGGGTGTTGAGAAACAGGCGGATGTCCTTGACCACAAAGGTCCGCCGGGGATGGGGGGCGGTGGGTGTTTTCAGGGGGTGGAGGAGCTCCTGGACCAGCGCCTCTGTTTGGGCGACGGTAAGCCTGCCTTCCAGGATAGCCTGGGCGGCCCGGGCCTGCAGGGAAGGATCCTCCAGGGGGAGCAGGGCACGGGCGTGGCGCTCTGTGGCTCCACCGTCCCGCAGGGTCTCCAGGACCGCGGCGGGCAGCTTCAGCAGGCGGAGCTTGTTGGCTACCGCCGACTGGCTCTTTCCGATGCGCCTGGCCGCCTCCTCCTGGGAGAGGTGATAGGTGGAGATCAGCTTCTCCAGAGCCAGAGCCTCCTCCCAAAAGTCCAGGTCCTTCCGCTGTAAGTTCTCCACCAGGGCCAGCAGAGAGGCGCGCTGGCTGTCGATCTGGAGGGAGAGGCAGGGGACCTCCTGAAGACCGGCCAGCCGGGCGGCCCGGAGCCGGCGCTCCCCGGCCACCAGCTCCCAGCCGCCCTGGGCGGAGCGCCGGACGGTGAGAGGCTGGAGCAGGCCGAGGGCCTGGATAGAGTGGGCCAGCTCGTCCAGCTCCTGCTGCGCAAAGACCCGGCGGGGCTGGTCCGGGTTGGGAGCGATGGCGTCTACCGGGAGAAACAGGATCCGGGTACTGTCGAAGTTCCCCTTTTTCCGAAGCAGCTGCATGAGAAAGACCTCCTTAGTATCTGTTGTGCCGAGCAATCGGAGCCGATACCTATAGTTTACCATATTTTGGAATATAAAAAGCCGAACAACGTCGAGAAGTACAAGAAATTTCCGGGGAAATTTCGATGGGAGGAAGACCATCGCTTGCAAGAGGTGAAAAAGGAAGATGCACTATGCCCCTGGCTGTGAAGAGAAGAACCCTGCATAGGATGTAGAAAAAACAGGAGAAAAATTGTGGAAAAAGATAAAAAATAAGAAATAATAAATTATGAGTTGAGAAAATACTGGGAGATGTGTATACTGATAACAAAAGCGGAAAGGCCGTTGTTTGCAAGTGAGTAGAAAATAGCGTGCGTTTCCGCATTTGAAAGGAGTGTGTGATATGGAAAGTAAGAGGAAGCTGCCGCTGGCATTTTGGATCTTTGTCGGTCTGCTGGTGGGAATTGCCGCCGGTATGGCACTGATGAATATCAGCGTGGGCGGCATCGAGGGCAAGGACTTCGCCAAGGCCTACATCAAGCCCTGGGGAGATATTTTCCTGAATCTGCTGAAGTTCGTTGTGGTCCCCATCGTGCTGTTCTCCATCGCCGCTGGGGTGATCTCCATGAAGGACATCAGCAAGGTTGGGTCCATCGGACTGAAAACCATCGTCTACTATATGTGTACCACCGCCTTTGCGGTGATCCTAGCCCTGATCCTGGCCAGCGTAGCCAAGGGGATGCACTGGTTCCCCCTGCTGGAGACCAGCGGGCTGAGCTATGAGGCCCCGGCGGGGCAGTCCTTCATGGACACCATTGTATCCATTTTCCCCTCCAACGCCGTACAGCCGCTGGCCAGCGCCACAATGCTCCAGGTCATCGTGATCTCCCTGTTCCTGGGTTTCGGCGTGCTGCTGGCCGGGGAGAAGGGACTTGCCACGGCGCAGATCGTCGACAGCCTCAATGAGGTGTTCATCAAGATCATGGACGTCATCATCCGCCTGTCTCCCATCGGCGTGGCCTGCCTGATCTGCCCAGTGGTGGCGGAGAATGGACCGAAGATCCTGAGCAGTCTGCTTACGGTGCTTCTGGTGGCCTATGGCGGATACATCATCCATGCTGCAGTGGTCTACTCCTCCACGGTCAAGGTGCTGGCCGGCATCTCGCCGGTCCAGTTTTTCAAGGGCATGGCCCCGGCCATGATGATGGCCTTCTCCTCCGCCTCCTCGGTGGGGGCGCTGCCCTTCAATATGGAGTGCACCGAGCGGCTGGGCGCCCGGCGTGAGGTGTCCTCCTTTGTCCTGCCCCTGGGGGCCACCATCAACATGGATGGCACCGCCATCTACCAGGGCGTGTGCTCCGTGTTCATCGCCAGCTGCTTCGGCGTGTACCTGACGCTGGGCAACATGGTGACCATCGTGCTCACCGCCACCCTGGCCTCCATCGGCACTGCCGGAGTTCCCGGTGCGGGGATGGTCATGCTGACCATGGTGCTCCAGAGCGTCAATATCCCCATCGAGGGCATCGCCCTGGTGGCGGGCATCGACCGGCTCTTCGACATGGGGCGGACCACCATCAACATCACGGGGGATGCGGCCTGCGCCCTGATCGTCTCCAAGATGGAGGACCGGAAGGAGGCCCGCACCCGCGCCGTCCGGGGCTGACGGCAGATCTGAGCGGTTTCAACAGGCTGAGCCAGCCGGAGCACATCCTGCTCCGGCTGGCTCCTTGTTCTTTCTGTAAAGTGAATAACTTTACAGATGGAGGGGACGGCGGCATGAGAACAGGAGAAAAAGAGGGCCGGGGCGCCCTGCGGCAAAAAAATTCCCATAAGAACGGGAAAAAGGGATTGCAGAACGGGAAAATATTTTGTAGAATAACACTGTATCGCCATCGACCGTGGCCCGCTCACTCCGGGCCACGCCGTTCTTTTCCGGGCGCTCCCCGGAACGGGCGGCCACATAAGAAAAGAGGAAGGGTGGAGGAGGACCGATGGAGCTTTTGAAAGAGCGGATCCGCAGGGACGGAAAGGTGAAGGGGACCGACGTGCTGAAGGTGGATAGCTTTTTGAACCACCAGATGGACGTGGAGCTGTTTGCTGAGATCGGCAAGGAGTTCAAGCGGCGGTTTGCCGGCTGTGAGATCAACAAGATCCTGACCATCGAGGCCTCCGGCATCGGGATCGCCTGCGTGGTGGCCCAGTACTTCCACTGCCCGGTGATCTTCGCCAAAAAGACCCAGACCAAGAACATCGCCGGCGAGGTGTACACCTCTAAGGTGGAGTCCTTCACCCACGGCCGGGTGTACGACATCATCGTGGCCAAGGAGTTTTTAGGCCCCGGGGACAAGGTGCTGCTCATCGATGATTTCCTGGCCAACGGCGCGGCCCTGGAGGGGCTGGCCCAGCTGGTGAAGGACGCCGGGGCGGAGCTGGTGGGGGCCGGCATCGTCATTGAAAAGGCCTTCCAGCCCGGCGGCGACCGCCTGCGGGCGAAGGGGCTGCGCATCGAGGCGCTGGCCCGCGTCCAGTCCATGAATGAGGAGACCGGCGTGACCTTTGCGGACGACTGAATCCACAGGATGAGGGATTAAGACCGCCCCAGGCGGTTTTAATAGAAGTAAGGATGAAACGAACGATTCAGAAGGAGGAACTTTGCATGAAGAAAAAGATTCTCGCATTGGTCATGGCCGCGGCCATGACCCTGGGCCTCACCGCCTGCGGCGGCGGGGACTCCAGCAGCGCCGGTTCCGCTGCCAGCACCGGTTCCCAGAGCGCCGGCTCCGCCAGCAATGTGAGCGCGTCCGACTTTAAGGTGGGCGCCATCTACATCAACAAGAAGAGCGACACCGCTGGCTACACCTACGCCCACCACACCGGCATCACCAAGGCTATGGAGGCCCTGGGCATGGATGTGGACAAGCAGCTGTTCATTGTAGACGAGGTTCCCGAGGACGATACCCAGGTGGGCGCCGCCGTGGACACCCTGGTGGGTGAGGGCTGCAATATCATCTTCGGCATCTCTTTCGGCTATCTGAATGAGATGGAGGTAAAGGCTGAGGAGTATCCCGATGTGATCTTCTCCCACGCCACCGGCTTTAAGAGCAATGAGACCAACTACAATAACTACTTTGGCCGCATTTATCAGGCCCGCTACCTGGCCGGCCTGGCTGCTGGTCTGAAGAGCCTGGAGACTGGCAATAACAACATTGGTTATGTCTCTGCTTACGACACCGAGTATGCTGAGACCTGCTCCGGCATCAATGGCTTCACCTTGGGTGTCCAGGCTGTCAACCCTGAGGCTACTGTGTATGTTAAGGAACTGGGCGCTTGGGCTGATGAGGTGAACGAGTATGCCTTTGCCGAGGAGCTTATCAACAGCTATGGCTGCGGCATTGTGGCTCAGCACTGTGACTCCGCTCAGCCTCAGCTGGCTGCGGAGAAGGCCGGCGTGTTCGGTTGCGGCTACAACTCCGACATGACCGCTGATGCTCCCAAGGCTCACCTGACTGCTCCTGTGTGGAACTGGGATGTGTACTACAAGCACGCCATCGAGACCGCGATGTCCTGTGAGTCTGCGGATCAGTTCGTTACCGCCATGGAGGGTCCTGCTTACTACGGCGGCCTGAACGAGGGCATGGTGGATGTGTCCCCCCTCAGCGACAACTGCGCTGCCGGCACTCAGGATGCCATTGACCAGGTCAAGGCCCTGATCGGTTCCGGTGAGTGGGATGTGTTCTCCGGTGTGAAGCTGAATGTCACCGTTGCTGACGGCAAGGCTTCCGTGGAGAAGGTGGACGCTCCCCTGATGACCAACGATGGAACTGAGATCGTCGTTGCTGGCGGCACCTCTGTGGAGGACAGTGTCATCACCGGCAGCATGAACTACCTGGTGGAGGGCGTGAAGAACGCCTGATCCTTAAGCAGAACTTTGCTGAATGACCCGCAAGACCGGGCCGGCCATTACCGGCCGGCCCGGTCTTGGCCTTTGCTCCCTGGGCCGGAAAGTGTCCGACCTGGGGAGGAGAGACGATACAAAGAGTAATATAAGTATAAAATAGTACTTTTAAGAATGAAAACCATAGAGGGAGCGTGGTTCCATGGCGGCGGAATACGCCATTGAGATGCGGGGCATCACCAAGACCTTCGGCAGTGTGGTGGCCAATAAAGATGTGAATCTTACCCTGCGGAAAGGGGAGATCCTGGCTCTGCTGGGGGAAAACGGGTCCGGTAAGACAACGCTGATGAATATGTTGTCCGGTATCTACCAGCCGGACAGCGGCGAGATCCTGGTGGATGGAACACCGGTTTCCATCCGGTCCCCCCAGGAGGCCAAGACACTGGGAATCGGTATGGTTCACCAGCACTTTAAGCTGGTGGATGTGTTCACTGCTGCGGATAATATCTGGATGGGGCGTGAGAAGCCTGGCTTTGCCCTGAAGCGGGGCCGCTATGACGAGATCCGGGAGATGGCTCAGCGGTTTGGTTTTGAAATCGATCCCCGGAAAAAGGTAGCCAATATGGCTGTTTCAGAGAAGCAGACCCTGGAGATCATCAAGGTACTGTACTATGGGGCTAAGGTCATTATCCTGGATGAGCCCACTGCGGTGCTCACCGTTCAGGAGATCGACAAGCTATTCTCCGTGCTGCGGAGGATGAAGGAGGACGGACACTCCATCATCATCATCACACATAAGCTTAATGAGGTGATGGACATCTCTGATCGTGTGGCCATTCTGCGCAAGGGCGAGTATATCACCACGGTCAACACCGCTGAGACCAACGAGCAGGCTCTTACGGAGTGGATGGTGGGCCGGAAGATCGACCTGAACATTGACCGGCCTGTGGTGGAAAAAACTCGGCCGCTGCTTGAGATCCGGGACCTGACCATCAAGAACGATGAGGGCGCGGTGGCCATTGATAAGGTGAGCTTTTATATCCGGGGCGGCGAGATCCTGGGTGTAGCGGGGATCGCCGGCTGTGGTCAGAAGGAGCTGTGCGAGGCCATCGCTGGCCTTCGTCCGATCCAGTCCGGCCTGATGATCCACAAAGGGGATAACATTGTAGGACTTCCCCCCAAGACCATTTTGGAAAAAGGGATCTCTATGTCCTTTATCCCGGAAGACCGGCTGGGTATGGGACTGGCCCCCTCGATGTCTATCACGGACAACATGATCCTGAAAAACTATGGCGAGACCAAGGGACCCTTCGTGGACCGGAAGGCAGGCCGGGCCGCTGCCCAGCAGGTGATCGAGCAGCTGGGCGTGGTCACCCCCTCCACCGAGACCCCAGTGCGTCGGCTGTCTGGCGGAAATGTGCAGAAAGTGCTGCTGGGCCGGGAAATCAAGGCGGGGCCTAATGTCATTGTCACTGCCTATCCAGTTCGAGGCCTGGATATCAACTCGTCCTACGCCATTTACAACATCTTAAACCAACAGAAGAAGGACGGGGTGGGCATTCTGTTTGTAGGCGAGGATCTGGATGTGATGCTGGCCCTGTGTGATAAGATCATGGTACTCTGTCATGGAAAGGTCATGGGTGTGGTTCATGCCCATAAGACCTCCAAGGAGGAACTAGGTCTTATGATGACTGGCGCATTGGATCTGACCTATAAGTATGAGGACAAGCCTGCCGGCATCGCCCGGGACACCAACATCAGCGCCCAGGAGCTGCAGGAACTGGAGCAGCAGGAGAGCGGCAGCCAGGAAGGAGAGGACTGACCATGCATTTCCATATCGTAAAGCGGGACAGCTGTCCTTTCTGGAAGAAGCTGTGTCTCTACCTGGCCGCGGTGGCCGCTGCCCTGGTTCTGGGCGGGCTGCTGCTGCTGGTCATGGGGGTGGATCCCATTGCTTATTACCAGCGGATGTTTACTATGGGTATGGTAGGCAATAAGATTGCCTATAAGACCTTTGAGAATTATCTGAAGGTATTTGTTCCCCTGGTGCTCACCTCGGTGGCCCTGTCCCTGGCCTTCAAGATGCGCTTCTGGAACATTGGCGGCGAGGGACAGTTCATTCTCGGGGCGGTGGCCGCCGCCGCCGTGGCCCTTAAGCTGAAGGACAGCCTGCCCCAGGGAGTGGTTCTGATCCTGATGTGCCTGGCTGGCATGGCCGCTGCCGGGGTATATGGTGCCCTGGCTGCGGTGCTGAAAGTGAAGTTCGGCACCAATGAGACCCTGATGACCCTGATGCTCAACTATGTAGCCCTGTATTTCCTCATCTTCCTGGGGGAGACTCAGGCGGAGTGGAACTTCTTCCTGGACACCTCTTCCGCACGGCCAGTGTTTTTTAACTTCGGGAAGGAAGTGGCTTTCCCAAGAATTATGATTGGCAAGTTCGGACTGAATGTGTGTGTCTTGCTCACCCTGCTGATCGGAGTGCTGGTTTACTGCTATCTGAAGTACTCCAAGCACGGCTATGAGATCGCCGTGGTGGGGGACAGCGCCGGGACCGCTCATTACGCCGGGATGAAGGTGAATGCCATCGTCCTGCGCACCGTGTTCCTGTCGGCCTGCCTCATCGGCCTGGCTGCCGCCTTCAAGGTGGGGACAGTGGGCATCCTCTCCACCTCCTTCACCGACGATGTGGGCTGGACGGGGGTCATCGTGGCCTGGCTGGCCCAGCTGAACACCGGGATCATCTTTGTGGTGTCCGCCCTGATCTCCATGCTTCAGCACGGGTCCACCGTGGCCGCCGCCACCTTTGCACAGGTGGACTCCAGCTTTGCGGATATGCTCCAGGGGGCCATCCTGTTCCTGGTGCTGGCCGCTGATTTCTTCATCCGCTTTCAAGTTGTTCGTGCACAGAAGGGGGGCAGTGTCAATGGAAATGGATAAACTTGGGGTGGTCACCACCTTTATCCACAACATCGTGGTCTATAACATCCCCCTGCTCTATGGCACGGTAGGGGAGATCATGGTGGAGAAGTCCGGCAGCCTGAACCTGGGCGTGGAGGGCATCATGGCCGTGGGAGCCATCTTCGGCTATATCGTCGGCTGCTATGCCAACAGCCTGGGGATCGGGATCCTGACCGCCTTCCTGATGGGGGCCCTGTGCGGCCTGCTGTTCGCCGCCCTCACCGTGTCCCTCCAGGCCAACCAGAACATTACCGGTCTGACCCTGACCACCTTCGGCCTGGGGGTGTACTTCTTTGTGGGCAACGGCGTCAAGGCGGTCAGCTGGCCGGTGATGAACGACTATGAGAACATCAAAAATGGCTTTGCGGACCTGGCCATTCCCGGCCTGTCCCAGATCCCGGTGCTGGGCCGGGGGCTGTTCGACCACAACATCATGGTCTATCTGGGCGTTGTCATCGCCCTGGTCATGTGGTGGTACCTCAGCCGCAGCGCCCCCGGCCTGCGCCTGCGGGCGGTGGGGGAGAACCCCGGCGCCGCCGACTCGGTGGGTGTGAATGTGAAGCGGTACAAGTATATCCACATCTGCGTCGGCTGCGGCATCATGGGCATCGGCGGCTACTATATGGGGCTGAATATGTCCGGCTCCTTCAACAGCAGCTGCTGGATCAACGGCTATGGCTGGATCGCGGTGGCCCTGGTCATCTTCGCAAACTGGAATCCCGCGCTGGCGGTGCTGGGCACCTTTGTGTTCGGCTTCTTCAACACCCTGCGGGTGTCGGGCTCCAGCCTGGCCGCCGCCTTCCCGGAGGGGCTGGGCTGGCTGGCCGCCGTCCCCACTCAGCTGTACCAGGCGCTCCCCTTCCTGATCACCGCCATCGTGCTGGTGGTCTCCTCCATCCGGCAGAAGGGCAGCGTGAATTCAACTTGCAAATGCAACAGAATTCTGATTAATAATTTGTTTAAATTTTT
>OGXF01002243.1_pt1 | contig 11221 bp, 6 predicted proteins | sample 1576191 | NCBI WGS metagenome assembly OGXF01 (sample SAMEA3541545, study PRJEB24748) | human gut metagenome | biome: human gut; feature: human-associated habitat; material: faeces | place: China | collected 2012
AACTGGAGGCACGTATGGATAACATTAAAAGAGTAATACTTAAACTTAGTGGTGAGGCTCTTGCTAAGAAAGAGGGCGGCTACAATGATGAGCTTATAGAGAATATTGCTAATCAGGTTAAGACAATAGTTAATAAAGGAACAGATGTTGGTGTAGTTATTGGTGGTGGTAACTACTGGAGAGGCCGTTCTAATGATAATATTGACAGAACCAAGGCTGACCAGATAGGTATGCTTGCAACAATTATGAACTGTATATATGTTTCAGAGATATTCCGTTCACAGGGACTTAAGACTAATATTCTTACACCATTCGAATGTGGAAGCATGACAAAGCTTTTCTCTAAGGACAGAGCTAATAAGTATTTTGAGAAAGGCATGGTTGTATTCTTTGCAGGAGGAACAGGTCATCCATATTTCTCAACAGATACAGGTATTGTATTAAGAGCTATTGAGCTTGATGCAGATGCTATTCTTCTTGCTAAGGCGATTGATGGAATATATGACAGCGATCCTAAGCTTAATCCAGAGGCTAAGAAGTATGATACAATCTCAATCAACGAAGTTGTTGAGAAGAAGCTTGGAGTTATTGATATGACAGCTTCAGTTATGTGTATGGAGAATAAGATGCCTCTTATGGTATTCGGACTCGAAGAAGAGAACAGCATAGTTAATGCTTTATCAGGAAAGTTTAATGGAACAGTAGTAACTGTTGATTAATATAATATTAATGGAGGATTTTATGGAAAATATTAAAGATATTGAAGGAAGAATGCAGAAGTCAGTTGACAACTTAAAGGAAGAATATGTAACAATAAGAGCCGGAAGAGCTAACCCACATATTCTTGACAGATTAAGAGTTGATTATTATGGAACACCTACACCAATCCAGCAGGTTGCCAATGTTTCTGTACCAGAAGCAAGAATGATTCAGATTCAGCCTTGGGAAGCAAGCCTTATTAAGGATATTGAGAAAGCAATTCTTGTATCAGATTTAGGACTTACACCTAACAATGATGGTAAGACAATCAGACTTGTGTTCCCTGAATTAACAGAAGACAGAAGAAAAGAACTTGCTAAGGATATCAAGAAGAAGGGTGATAATGCCAAGGTTGCTATCCGTAATATCAGAAGAGATGCCAACGATGCAATAAAGAAAGAGAACAAGGCAGGAGATATCTCTGATGATGAAGCTAAGAATTCAGAGGATGAAATTCAGAAGATTACTGATAAGTATATTGCTATGATTGATAATGCTATAGATGATAAGACAAAAGAGATACTTACAGTTTAAGAAAATGTCAGGGCTGTTGGATATTTTACAACAGCCTTTTTGTAATTGAATGAATTGCGAGAGGAATCATAGATATGGATACATTTAACGAGAGTCTCGGATTAAAGATTCCGGGGCATGTTGCCGTTATTCTTGATGGTAATGGAAGATGGGCTAAGAAAAGACATCTCCCAAGAACAATGGGACATGTGCAGGGAAGCAAAGTTGTTGAAGATATGCTTTATGTCGTAGATGAACTTGGTGTAAAGTATTTTACTGTATATGCTTTTTCAACAGAGAACTGGAAACGTTCAACAGAAGAAGTAAGTACTCTTATGGGAATCTTAAGAACTTATCTTAAGGATTGTGTTAAGAAATCCATGAAGAATAATGTGCGATGCAGGGTTATTGGAAGAAAAGATGAACTCAGCCAGGATATTATAGACAGTATCAATAATCTTGAAGAGAAAACCAAGAATAATACAGGGCTTAATTTTACTATAGCCATTAATTATGGTGGAAGAGATGAGATAACAAGAGCGGTAAGAAAGATTGCCGGCAAGGTATCAGAAGGAAGTCTTAAGCCTGAAGATATAGATGAAGATACAATAAGTAATAATCTTGATACTTGGGAATTGCCAGATCCAGATTTACTTATAAGAACAAGCGGTGAGCAGAGATTATCTAATTATCTGTGCTGGCAGCTTGCTTATACAGAATTTTATTTCACAAATATTTATTGGCCTGATTTTGACAGGGAAGAACTTATTAAAGCATTTGAGAAATATAATAAGACGGAAAGAAGATTCGGCGGAGTTAAGGAGGAGTAGATTATGCGTACAAGAATTATGAGCGGAGCTGTGCTCATAGTCATACTTTTCACATGCCTGTATTTTGGAGGCTGGGTTACATTCGGGTTCAGTCTGTTTATTTCACTTGTTGGAATGTATGAGCTTATTAAAGTTAAGAAGCTTGAGAAGACAGGACTGGCAGTTGTAGGATATATAGCGGCAATTACTTATTATTTTATTCTTTTGCTTAATGATCCGGCATATATTTTACTGCTTCTTGTAGCTTCATGCATACTTATGATGTCAGTATATGTATTTACATTTCCAAAATATAAGACAGAAGATGTTATGTGGGTATTCTTCAGTATAGTGTATGTTGCTGTAACACTTTCTTATATCTATCAGGTAAGAATGCTGCAGGACGGAATATATATCGTGTGGCTTATATTCGTGTCTTCATGGGGCAATGATACATGTGCATATTTCACAGGTGTATTTCTTGGAAAGCATAAGATGACTCCAAAGCTTTCACCTAAGAAGACTTACGAGGGCGCAATAGGTGGAGTTGTCGGTGCGACACTTCTTGGCTTTGGATATGGATTTGCCATAAGCTCTAAGATGTCAGATGTACTTGTACATCCTGTATATACATTTGCAATAGCCAGCTTCATAGGTGCATTCCTGTCTATATTCGGAGACTTGGCTGCATCTGCTATTAAGAGAAATCATGATGTGAAAGACTATGGAAAGTTAATACCGGGACATGGTGGAATTATGGACAGATTCGACAGTGCAATATTCACGGCACCTGTTGTTTACTGGGCAATAGAGGTTATTAACAAAGTCTTTGGAGGTTGATAATGAAGAACGTTTCGATACTTGGTTCAACTGGTTCAATTGGAACACAGACATTAGATGTTATTAGAAGAAATGCTGATATTAACGTAGTTGCACTTGCAGCGGGCACAAGGGTTGCTGACCTTGCAGAACAGGTCCGTGAATTCAAGCCACAGCTTGTATGTATAGGTAAAGAAGAACTTGTTTCAGAGTTAAAGACTCTTATCGGTGATATGGATGTTAAGATTGTAAGTGGTGACGAAGGTCTTATTGAGGCTGCAACAATTGAGAGTGCAGAAATTGTTGTCACAGCGGTTGTAGGTATGATGGGAATTACACCTACAGTTGAAGCTATCAAAGCACATAAGGACATTGCACTTGCCAATAAAGAGACACTTGTGTGTGCTGGTCATATTATTATGAGTCTTGCTAAGGAATGCAATGTTAATATATATCCTGTTGACAGCGAACATTCAGCAATATTCCAGTGCCTTAACGGTGAGAACCGTGGTGAGATAGAGAAGATTCTTCTTACAGCTTCTGGTGGTCCATTCAGAGGAAAGAAAAGAGCTGACCTTGAAAATGTACAGTTAGAGGATGCACTTAAGCATCCTAACTGGGCTATGGGACGCAAGATAACAATAGATTCTTCTACTATGGTTAATAAAGGGCTTGAGGTGATGGAGGCACAGTGGCTTTTTGGAGTACCTGCCGAGAAGGTTCAGGTTATAGTCCAGCCACAGAGCATAATCCATTCAATGGTTGAATTCAAGGATGGAGCTGTTATGGCACAGCTTGGAAGTCCTGATATGAGACTTCCTATACAGTATGCTCTTTATTATCCTGAAAGAAGAGAGCTTAATACAGAAAGACTTGATTTCTATGAACTGGCTAAGATTACATTTGAAAAGCCGGATATGGAGACTTTCAAGGGACTTAAGCTTGCTTACGAGGCAGCAGCACGCGGGGGAAATATCCCGACTGCACTTAATGCAGCTAACGAAGTAGCTGTAGCAAGATTTTTAGACAGAAAGATAAAATATCTGGATATTCCGGATATTATAGAATACGCCATGAATGAAGTGGATTATATCAATAATCCAACAGTAGAGCAGATTCTCTCTACACAGAAGATAGTAACAGACATGATAGAAAGCAGGTGGTAGGAGTTGGTTCTTAATGTTATTCTGGCGATTCTTGTACTCAGTATAATTGTTATTGTCCATGAATTCGGACATTTTATAATAGCTAAGGCTAATGGCATAACTGTAGTTGAATTCTCAATCGGATTCGGACCGAAGCTGATACATTTCAGAAAAGGTGAGACGGAATATTGTATTAAAGCACTTCCTTTTGGTGGTGCATGTACGATGCTTGGTGATGAGTTTCTTGAGATGAGTGTTATACAGTCAGAAGAAGATGATGACGAAGAACTTACGGATGAAGAGAAGGAAGCTAAGAAAAGGAAGCTTGCTATTGAAAATGGCTATGACATGGAAAAGTCATTTGCAAGTAAATCAGTCTGGGCAAGAATTGCTGTTATAGCAGCAGGTCCGGTATTTAATTTCCTTCTTGCTTTCGTGTGTGCAGTAGTTATTGTCGGAAGTCTTGGCTATGATCCATGTGACATTGACGTTGTTAAAGATAATTCGCCAGCCACAGAAGCAGGGCTTCAGGAAGGCGACGTCATAACTAAGGTTAATGGACATAAGGTGACATTTTATAGGGATTTTTATTTCTACAGGGCTTATAATGCAGATAAGACTCTTAATATAACATTTACAAGAGACGGTGAAAAGATGACAACAACTGTTACTCCGCAGCATATTAAGCAGCAGAAGTATCAGGTTGGAATTATGATGAATGAGAATTGTCTCATAAGTTCTGTTACCAAGGATTCTCCGGCTGAAAAGGCGGGACTTAAAGCTAATGATGTTATCAAAGCAGTTGATGGTACTGCAATGGAGAATAGTTCCAATGTGACAGAAGCTATTACATCAAGCGGCGGCAATAAGGTTGTATTCACGGTTGCAAGAGATGGGAAAAATGTTGATGTGACAGTTGAGCCTAAGATGGTTGAAGTTGAAAGTTATGATACAGGCTTTGTTGTATATGGAGACAGGGTAAAGACTTCTCCTATTGGTACGCTTAAGTATTCAGTGGAGGAAGTCGGATACAGTGTCAAGACTGTAATTCAGAGTCTTGGAATGTTATTTACAGGAAAGATTGGGTTTGATTCATTGTTAGGACCAGTTGGAACTGTCAGCACAATGAGTGAGATTGTTGAAGAAAGTAAGGCAGATGGTGCATTTTATGTATTCCTTAATCTTATGAATCTTGCAGCACTTATCAGTGCCAACTTAGGAGTAATGAATCTGCTGCCAATTCCGGCACTTGACGGAGGCAGACTTGTATTCCTTATAATAGAGGCATTAAGAGGCAAGCCGGTTAAGAGAGAGCATGAGGGAATTGTTAATTTCATAGGTATGATACTTCTTGTCATACTTATGGTTGTTGTATTGTTTAAAGATATAATGGCATTGTTCTAATACAGAAAGGACACAGGGGTTATGTACAGAGATAATACTAAGGTTGTTAAGATAGGAAAATGTGTTATAGGTGGTGGCAATCCTATTCTTATCCAGTCAATGACTAATACACATACAGAAGATGTTGCTGCAACAGTAGCGCAGATTAAGGAGCTTACCAAAGCTGGTTGTGAAATCATCAGATGCACAGTTCCGACTAAGGAAGCTGCACTTGCAATCAAAGAGATAAAGAAGCAGATAGAGATACCTCTCGTTGCAGATATACATTTTGATTACAAGATGGCTATTATGGCAATGGAGAATGGGGCTGACAAGATTAGAATTAATCCGGGCAATATCGGCGGAACAGACAAGATAAAGGCTGTTGTTGATGTTGCAAGGGAAAGAAATATACCAATCAGGGTTGGTGTCAACAGCGGTTCACTTGAGAAAGACCTTATTGAGAAATATGGTGGAGTAACAGCAGAGGGAATCGTTGAGAGCGCACTTGACAAGGTTAAGATTATTGAAGACTTAGGTTATGATAATCTTGTTGTCAGCATCAAATCTTCTGATGTAATGATGTGTGTTAAAGCACATGAGCTTATTGCAAAACAGACTAATCATCCGCTTCATGTTGGAATTACTGAGTCTGGAACAATATTCTCAGGAAGCATTAAGTCATCAATCGGACTTGGTCTTATACTGAATCAGGGAATTGGCGACACAATAAGAGTTTCTCTTACAGATGATCCTGTAAGGGAAATAGAGGCTGCGAAACTAATACTTAAGACTCTGGGTTTAAGAAAAGGCGGAATAGAAGTTGTTTCATGCCCTACATGCGGAAGAACAAGAATTAATCTTATAGACCTTGCAGGAAAGGTTGAGAAAATGGTTTCCGGGTATGACCTTGACTTGAAGCTTGCTGTAATGGGCTGTGTAGTTAACGGACCGGGAGAAGCAAAGGAAGCTGATCTTGGAATTGCAGGCGGTGACGGCTGCGGAGTACTTATTAAACATGGAGAGATTATTAAGAAGGTTCCAGAAGAGGAACTTCTTGATACACTCAGGTATGAACTTGATAATTGGAATGAGTGATACATATGTACAGATTTTTTGAAGTGTTTAAGACGCTGAAGCTGCCAGAGGATCTGGCGGTGTATTTTGAGAATGTTGAAGTAACTAAAGTCTCGAAAACATCGACCAATTCTCTGGCACGCGTTTATATAAAGAGTGACAGGGTAATAGAAAAACCAATAATATTCAAGGTTGAGGATGCATTAAAGAAACAGATATTCCGTATATCCAACATGGACGTGCGGATTATCGACAGATATGTTTTGTCAGCACAGTATACGCCACAGACTGTAATGGATATATATTATGACAGTATCCTTGCAGAGCTGGAGAAATACTGGACACTTGAATATAATCTTTTAAAGAATTCCCAGTGGGAGTTTGAGAAAGAGGATATGCTTGTATTCACGATTGAGGACAGTTTCCTTGCACATCAGTATGCTGATACACTGACAGATTATTTCAAGAAAATATTCCTGAACAGATTCGGGTTTGAGATAGATGTTGAGTATCAGTATGCCAAGAAGAAGGAAAGCCAGTACGAGAGAGAAAATGCATACAAGATTAATCTTCGTGTCAAAGAAATTGAGAATAATATGATGGCGGCAGCAGAAGATAATGCCGACGGCAGGGATGATAAGAAGCTTACTTCTGAACAGAAGGCCGCTAAGAAAGCTGAGACAGCAGCCAAGCAGAAGGCGGCTAGAGCAGCATTTTTTGCAAGCGATAACAGGGGCAGGGAAGAGCTTAAGACATACAGCCGAAAGCCTGCTAACGAAGATGTTTTATATGGAAGAGATTTTGACGGTGATGTAACACCGATTGAACAGATAGATACAGCAATCGGAGATGTTATTATCTCTGGTATGGTCCGTAATGTGGAAATGCGTGAAATCCGTAACGAAAGAACTATTATTATGTTCAACTTGACAGATTTTACAGACACAATTACAGTAAAGGTATTTGCAAAAAATGAGCAGGTACCGGAGCTTTCAGGGGTTATCAAGAAGGGGAATTTCTTAAAGATTAAGGGAAATGCTACATTTGACAAGTACGACCAGGAAATATCAATTGCCAATGTGTGGGGCATAAGAAAAGGCTCTGATACAAGACAGGTGCGTAATGACCTCGCACTTCATAAGAGAGTTGAGCTGCACTGCCATACTAAGATGAGTGATATGGATGGTGTGTCTTATGTATCTGATATTATCAAACAGGCAATCAGATGGGGACATAAGGCAATTGCAATTACTGACCACGGTGTTGTGCAGGCATTTACAGATGCATTCCATACGATGAGCGACCTCAAAGGCTCTTATGCCAAGAAGGGTGAGAAGCTTGATTTTAAGATAATATACGGAGTCGAGGCTTATCTTGTTGATGATACCAAGCAGATAGTAACGAATCCGAGAGGACAGAGCTTTAACGATACATATGTTGTGTTCGACCTTGAGACAACGGGATTTTCTGCGGAAGTTGACAGAATTATAGAGATAGGTGCAGTCAAGGTGTGCAATGGTGAGATAGTAGACAGATTCTCTACATTTGTTAATCCTGAGATTCCTATTCCATTCAGAATAGAGACGCTTACGCACATTAATGACCAGATGGTTATGAATGCACCTAAGATAGAGGAGATTCTGCCTAAGTTTCTTGAATTCTGCGAGGATGCTGTTATGGTTGCACATAATGCGGAATTCGATACGAGCTTCATAATCAATAAGGCAGAGAAGATTGGTATAAATGTGGATACTACTATTATAGACACAGTGCTTCTTGCACAGTTTCTTATGCCAAATCTTCATAATTATAAGCTGGATACGCTTACAAAGCATCTTAATGTTGTACTTGAAAGCCACCACAGGGCGGTTGACGATGCTGCTGCGACTGCAGACATATTTGTCAAGATGATTAAAATGCTTTACGACAGGGATATTCCTGACGTTGATAAGCTTAATGAGGAAGGCAAGATGGATGAGAACGCCATAAAGAAGCTTCATCAGTATCACTGTATAATTCTTGCTTCTAATGAGATGGGAAGGATTAATCTGTACAGACTTGTTTCTGCATCACATTTGCAGTACTTTAACAGATTCCCTAAGATACCGAAGAGTCTTGTTAACCAGTACAGGGAAGGTCTTATTATAGGAAGTGCGTGTGAGGCAGGTGAGCTTTTCAGAAGTCTTGTAAATGGTCGTTCAGAAGCAGAGATAGCGAGAATAGTTAATTTTTATGACTATCTTGAGATACAGCCAATTGGCAATAACAGGTTCATGATTGAGAAAGAAGACTGTTATGTTCAGAATGAGGAGGATTTGCGCAATCTGAACCGTAAAATAGTAGAACTTGGCGACAAATTCGGCAAGCCTGTTGTGGCAACCTGCGATGTGCATTTCTTAAATCCAGAGGATGAAGTGTATCGTAGAATTATCATGGCAGGAAAAGGCTTTGATGATGCGGATAATCAGGCACCGCTGTATCTTCATACTACTGAAGAAATGCTTCATGAGTGCGATTATCTCGGAAGCGACAAGGCATACGAGGTTGTTGTAACCAACACTAATAAGATTATGGATATGTGTGAGGAGATTGAGCCTGTAAGACCGGATAAATGTCCTCCGTTCATTGAGAACTCTGACCAGATGCTTCGAACAATCTGTGAAAATAGAGCTCATGAGATATATGGTCCGGAGCTTCCACAGATAGTAACTGAGCGATTAGAGCGAGAACTTAACTCAATTATCTCTAACGGATATTCCGTTATGTACATAATTGCGCAGAAACTGGTGTGGAAGTCTAATGATGACGGATACCTTGTTGGCTCAAGAGGTTCGGTTGGTTCTTCATTAGCAGCAACAATGGCGGGTATTACCGAGGTTAATCCGTTAAGCCCGCATTATCTGTGTCCAAAATGCTACTATAATGATTTCTATTCAGATGAAGTCAAAGCATTTGCCGGAGGCGCAGGCTGCGATATGCCTGATAAGATATGCCCAAAATGCGGAGCGAAGCTTAATAAGATGGGATTTGATATTCCGTTCGAGACTTTCCTTGGTTTCAAGGGAAACAAAGAGCCTGATATTGATCTTAACTTCTCCAATGAATACCAGAGTAAGGCTCATGCCTACACAGAGGTTATCTTTGGAAAAGGGCAGACCTTCAAAGCTGGAACTATCGGTACTGTCGCAGAAAAGACTGCGTATGGTTTCGTTATGAAGTACTTTGAGGAGAAGTCAGCAAAGAATGCACTTGAGGGCAAGCCTCCTATTGTTAAGAGAAAATGTGAGATAGAACGAATAGCAGAAGGCTGTATTGATATTAGAAGAACTACAGGACAGCATCCTGGTGGAATTGTTGTACTTCCAATTGGTGAAGAGATTCATTCATTTACACCGGTACAGCACCCTGCAAATGATATGACGACATCTATAGTAACAACACATTTTGATTACCATAGTATTGACCACAATCTGTTAAAGCTTGATATCTTAGGACATCTTGATCCTACAATGATACGAATGTTACAGGATTTAACGGGAATTGACCCTCTTGAGATTCCACTTGATTCTAAAGAGGTTATGTCGCTGTTCCAGAATACATCTGCACTTGGAATCAAGCCTGAGGATATAGGCGGCACAAAGTTAGGAGCACTTGGAATACCAGAGTTTGGTACTGACTTTGCTATGCAGATGCTTATGGATACCAAGCCGCAGTATTTCTCAGACCTTGTACGTATCGCAGGACTTGCGCATGGTACTGATGTATGGCTTGGCAATGCACAGACTCTTATTAAAGAAGGAAAAGCTACTATTTCAACAGCTATATGTACACGAGACGATATTATGATATATCTTATCCAGAAGGGACTTGATTCAGAGGAATCATTTAAGATAATGGAAATGGTCCGAAAGGGTAAGGTCGCATCCGGCAAATGCAAAGAATGGCCTGAGTGGAAGCAGGATATGATTGACCACGGTGTACCAGACTGGTATATATGGTCGTGTGAGCGAATCAAGTACATGTTCCCTAAGGCACATGCTGCGGCGTATGTTATGATGGCATGGCGTGTTGCATACTGTAAGGTGTTCTATCCGCTTGCATATTACACAGCTTATTTCAGTATAAGAGCCACAGCATTTGACTATGAGAAAATGGCTATGAGCCCTGTAAGGCTTGAACACTACATTGCTGAGTACAAAGCCAAGAAAGCAGAAGGAACAATCTCTAATACAGAAGAAGATGAACTTGGTGTAATGCGTATTGTTCAGGAAATGCATGCAAGAGGCTATGAATTCACACCTATAGACATATATAAGGCAAAGGCAAGAACATTCCAGATAATTGATGGAAAGATTATGCCATCATTCAAGGTTATATCAAAGGTAGGTGAAGTCGCCGGAGAGTCAATAGAGATAGCCGCCAGAGATGGCGAATTTTTATCAAAGGATGACTTACGCCAGCGAGCCAAGATAGGACAGTCAGCGATTGATAAGCTTTCAGAGCTTGGAATACTTGGAGATATGACAGACAGCAACCAGTTGTCACTGTTTGACCTGTAATGGGGGAAACTGTGTTGAGGGCTGATTGAGGCTTGGGCTGGGAAAATGTGTTAAGAGGATGAGCTACGATGATGTGTTGCGGGGCATTACTGGGTGTGTTATGGGGCGAACACCTACTAAAAGCTATCGGATAACAGAATTAGTGGGTGTTTTTCTT
>OGXF01002251.1_pt1 | contig 11190 bp, 7 predicted proteins | sample 1576191 | NCBI WGS metagenome assembly OGXF01 (sample SAMEA3541545, study PRJEB24748) | human gut metagenome | biome: human gut; feature: human-associated habitat; material: faeces | place: China | collected 2012
GAATCCGTCACATACAATTTAATAGTTCAAGGTTTTAACTTGCATAATAAAAATAAGGAAATCTTTACCAGATTAAATTTGGTAGGGGTTTCCTTTTTTGGTGCAGAAAAATCAGGAAGGAGAAGCAGCGTGAAAAGTGTAAGAGACCCACCAAGCAGATAAAAGGGTAAGAGTTAAACAGAGTCAGCGTGACGGCTTCCGTCACAGAAAGGTAAAATAATGGAAAGAGTAAAAAGAAAAAAGATACCAATATCCAGAAGAATAATATCAAGTATTCTGGCAGTATTTATGGCCGTAACAGCAATCATCACAGGAATGTCACCAGTAACAGCAAAGGCATCAGATGGTGTATATACAGTTGAGGAGGTATCAGATAGAATTAGTTATCAGGAAGCCTTTAGCGGTATTGATGATGCTATGGCTAATTGGGGAACTAATATATTTACCGTATCAGACCCTAGTGGCGATACATATTGGGGACTTTGTGCGTCACCAAACAAAGCAACACCAGGAACAGGTACTAACTATTATGATTCAACAGAATACACAAACGATACAGTTGCAAGAGTAATATATTGGTCACTAGGTAATGGATGGGATGATGAAGAATGGGGCGTTTTAAGAGATTATTCCGAAGATGTCAGAACAATCATTGCTCATCATACTGTTGCTTTAGCAATGGGTAATGACGACTGGAATACAACATATAGTGGCGCTATGGCACTTGGAGATGATTCAAAGATAGGTTATCAGCTTTGTATGGAGCTGCTTAATGTTGCAGCAAATATCAGTACTGGTGACTGGGATTGCACAGTTATATATATATCAGACCCAGACCATGATTGTCAGAATATTGCTGTATATAAAGAAGCTTATAATCCTCCAATAGAACTTACGGGAAGCGTAAGATTCCATAAAGAGTCAGCAATGCCTTCTATATCTGATGGCAATAGCTGCTACAGTCTTGACGGAGCAGAAATATCTATATATTCTGATGCAGACTGTACAGATTTGCTTGATACATTAACAACAGGTGAAGATGGATATACAGATTATTACAGCACTACATTCAGAGAAGGTGACAGTGTAACTCTTTATTTTAAGGAAACCAAAGCTCCAAAGGGCTTCCTTATTAATGATGAGGTGCGTTCAATAACGCTCGATTCTGAGGACAGCTACACCGAGACAATATCAGATATGCCAGGTAATGACCCTATCACATTACTGTTAAAGAAACAGACTGCAGATGGACATGGTTCTGGTGATACAAGACTTGAAGGGGCAGAATATACAGTAAAGTATTATGACATTTTATCAGACATAGACCCGGCAATTGCGGGAAATGAAGCTAAGTATACATGGATATTTAGGACAAATGAAAGAGGATATATATTTTTAGCTGATAATTATTTAGTAACTGGTTCAGATGGTCTTGTTAAAGATATTAGCGGAATGTATACATTGCCTTTAGGAACAATTACACTTCAGGAAACTAAAGCTCCAGAAGGATATTTGCTTAATGACACAGTATATGTAGCACAGACAGTTCTTGATTCGGGTAATAATACAGTCAGAACAACCAACCTTCCAACAGACGACAACGCTGCACAGGAAACACCATATGAAGGAACTATATCTATTCAGAAGTTCTTGGGTGGTAGTACAGTAAAGACATCTGAACCAGATGCAGAATTTGAAATCTATCTCACATCTGCAGGAAGTTATGATGCAGCTCCAGAGGAATCAAGACAGACAATAACAACAGATGCCAATGGTTATGCCATTACAAAGCGTCTGCCATATGGTACATACACAGTTCATCAGACAAAAGGTAATAATAAGTACTATTTTGTTGATGACATGGAAATAACAATCAGTGAGAATAATGCTAATTATCACAAGATTCTGGAAGATTCACCTATTGAGTTCTATATCAAGATGGTAAAAAAAGATGCTGATACAGGTAATACAGTAAATGTAGCCGGCACAACATTTGAATTGTATGATGATAATGGTTCAAAGATATCATTTAATATAATGACATCAAGTGGAATGCAGACAATTGACAGCTTTACAACTGATGAGAATGGATGTGTATATACAGCAGAAAAGCTTCTTAAGGGCAATTATACGCTTGTAGAGACTAAAGCGCCTGACGGTTATGTATTAGATTCAACGCCAGTACAATTTACTGTATCAGAAAACACATATACAGCGGATGGTGGAGCTGAATTTATTCTTGTAGAAAAGAGTGATAAGGCTGTGACAGGACAGCTTACTGTTACAAAGGTCGGTGAAGTTCTTGATGAATATAAGGGCGGATTATATGTAAATCCTGATGAGAAAGGATTTACATATAGAGAAGGTTCTCTTTCAGGTGCAAAATTTGAGGTTTATGCTGCTGAGGATATTTATACAGCAGATAATCAGAAGGATACTGCTGGTAACAGAAACAAGCATTACAGCAAAGGGGAACTTGTAACAACACTTGTTACCGGGACAGATGGAAAGGCAACAGCAACCAATCTTCCTCTTGGCAAGTATAAAGTTGTTGAAGTAGAAGCTCCTGACGGCTTTGTATTAAATCCGGATGAACAGGTAGTGACATTAGTTTATGTTGATGATAAGACTCCTGTTGTAAATGAAGCTTTGACATTTTCAAACGATAGACAGAAAGTAGAGTTATCTGTTTCAAAGCTTGATTCAGAAACAAGAAAACCGGTTGCAGGTGCAGAGTTTGGGTTATATGCAGCTAAGGACATAGTTAATGCTGACGGTAAGGTTATTGTAAGCAAAGATACTCTGCTTGAAAAATCAGTATCAGATTCAAATGGATTAATCCAGTTTGTAAAAGATTATCCACTTGGTTCATATTATGCTAAAGAAATCAAAGCGCCAGCAGGCTATGCCTCAAATGATGAAGTAATAGATTTTACTGCAGCATATCAGGGTCAGAATGTTAAGAGCGTAAAGCTTTCTGCGGAGTTCCTTAATAGTCCAACACATTTTGAATTTACTAAGACAGATATTACTAATGGTTCGGAATTGACAGGAGCAACGCTTACTGTATTGGATAAGAACGGAAATGTAGTTGATACATGGACATCTGATGCCAGAGAAGCACATGTAATTAAGAGACTTGTTGTTGGAGAAACATATACTCTTAGAGAAGAATACGCTCCTTATGGATATCTAAAGGCAACAGATATTCAGTTTACGGTCAAGGATACCGGAGAAGTCCAGCATGTAAATATGAAGGATGAGGTAGCCAGAGGCTCAATTGTTGTAACTAAAGATGGAGAAATTGTTTCTAATGCAATTATCAGGAAGGAATATTGGAATAACTTCGTTTTCAATTTCTTAAAGCGTAATCTTTCAGGAGTAACATTTGATGTTTATGCGAAAGAAGATATTCTTAGCGTAGATGGTCTTAACACGGTATATTATAAGGCAGGAGATAAGATAAGTACTATCGTAACAGATGAGCAGGGTATCGCAAGAATTGATAATCTTCCTTGTGGTAAGTATTATCTTATAGAGACTAAGACGATTGATGGTTTCATTCTTGATAACACACCAATCGAAGCTGACATTTCATATATCGACCAGAATACTAATGTTGTATATGCAGGAATGAATGTTACAAATGAACGACAGAAAGTACAGATTTCTGTGATTAAGACTGATTCTGAAACAAAGAAAGTTCTTGAAGGTGCAGTATTTGGCTTGTTTACTAAGAAAGATATCGTTAATGCAGACGGTAAGGTAATTGTCAATGCTGATACACAGATAGAAAAGGCTGTTACAGGAAAAGACGGAAAGGTAACATTTACATCAGACCTCCCACTCGGACAGTATTATGTCAAAGAACTGGAAGCTCCGGCAGGATATGTTAAGAGCGATAAGGTGATTGATGTTGATGCAACATATAAGGGAGATAATGTAAAGGTTATTGAACTTGAGGCTGCATTTGAAAATATACCTATTAAGGTTGAATTTTCAAAAACAGATATTACAGGTGAAAAGGAACTGCCTGGAGCAAAGCTTTCTGTGATAGATTCAGAAGGTAAGATTGTAGAAAGCTGGATATCAGAAGCAGGAAAGAGTCATGTAATTGAAAGACTTCCAGTTGGTAAATATACACTTCGTGAAGAATCAGCTCCTTATGGTTATAAGGTGGCTGTTGATGTCACTTTTGAAATAACTGAAACATCTGAAATTCAGAAAGTAATCATGAAGGATGAACAGGCTGTTGGAAGAATCATCATCAATAAGACTGATTCTGTAACAGGAAGTCCGATTGAAGGGGTTGTGTTTGAGATAAGAGACAAAGATGGAAAAGTGCTTGATACATTAACAACAGATAAAAATGGTTATGCTGAGAGTAAGCTTCTTCCAATTTGTACATACAATAAAGACGGTTCATATAAAGAAGATATTCATTACACAGTAATTGAAACAAAGGCTGCTAATGGATATATTCTTGATGAAACATCTTACGATGTAGTTCTTAAGTATAGTGATAATGCACCAGTTTGTATTGAAGAAACAGTGAAACTTACTAATACTCCTAAGCCAGATATTCCAAAGACTGGTGATACAGGTAATGTATATAGATATGCTTTACTTGCATTATTATCTCTGGCCGTTATAGTAAGCCTTGCAATGATGAAAAAGAGCAGAAATCAGAAGAATTAGAAATGTGACGGATTCCGTCACGCTATCCTGATGGACAGGATGGATAAGGAATAAAATATATCACACATATGGCAGGTGCTTTAAGCATCTGCCTTTTTTAGCGGAGAGCGGAAAGGAGAGCGTATGCGTTATCTGAATAATGAAAATACGCCATTCAGGGCTTATATCACGAATCTTGGTAAATACACCGAAGGAAATACAGTAGGTGAATGGGTAGACCTTCCAACCACAAGAGATAAGCTGCAGGACACCATGAAGCGCATTGGTATAGGAGATAAGCGCCCGGACGGAACTACATATGAAGAGATATTCATAACAGATTATGACTATAACATACCAGGGCTTGCACAGCTTAATTTTGGTGAATATGAAAATATTAATCAGCTTAATTATCTGGCACAAAAGATTGATGAGATAGAAGATGCCTGGCAGGACACATTTTTGGCTGCGACAGAAATATATGGTACAAGCATGGACCAGCTCATTAACCTTACAGATAATCTTGATAAATTTGTACTCTATGAGAATGTAAAAAATGATGAAGATTTTGGAATGAAACTCATCAATGATGATGAGAGAAAAGTTCCTGAATGGCTGCAGGGTTACATTGATTATGAGGCATATGGAAGAGACGAAGCAATTAACAGAGGCGGTGCTTATTCTGAATATGGTTACATTGAACTGGTTTCAGGTATTGAAGATTACTATAAGGGAGCGGCCGATATTCCAGAGGAAGACCTTGTCTTACTTCCTGATGATAAGAAGATGGCAGAAAATATAAGTACATTGAAGGACGTACTGTCTGCCACTGATGCCATTCTGTCAGAACAGAAGCAGACAGCGGAAGTTGAAGATGTGACGGAATCCGTTACACAGGATATATCAGAGGAATTAACTGAAGAACTGGAAGAACCAGATATTGAGCATGGTATACACATGTAGAAAGGAGACCAAGAATGTTCTGTAATAAATGTGGAACAGAAAATCCGGATGAAGCTATGTTCTGCAGTTCATGCGGTAACAACATGAAGCAAAACAAATCCGGCAGACTAAAGCTTGAAAAAGTGCCGGAAGACAATGTGACGGAATCCGTCACAAATGAAGATGGAGACAGTCAGGATACAACAGATTCACCAGTGACAGATGCCAAAAAAGCGGATGCAACAGACGGTGTTACAGAAAGCCTTACTCCTGATATGATTCCAGATACATTTAAGGAAAAGGAAGAAAAGCAGCTTGCACAGATAGTTGCTGAACTGCGGGCTGAGAACAAGCAGGCAGTACCTAAAAAGGAATGGTACATATATTCTTTAATGTCTGCTATTCCTGTTGTTGGATTTATCTTTTTTGCTGTCAGGAAGAAAGATAAGAATGAGAATAAGAAGAGTTTTGCAAAAGCCGGATTCACAATAAATCTTATTCTGTCAATTGTAATCTTGCTCATGGTAGGAAGTGCATTATATTTTGCATTTGGTGGAAAGATTACAATGCCTAAGAAGACAGCAAAGATAACAGAAGAATCAATTGAAGAGACCAGAGCAGCAGAGAGCAGCAGCGCAGCCAGAACAACATCTCAGGCAGTTTCAAGTACAGCAGCTACAAGCCCGGTTAAAAAGACAGAGCCGGTTAAGAGCTTTTCTTATGATAAGAACAGCAAGGCATTTACATTTGAACTGAATGGCAATACATTCAAGTATCCTGTTGCGGCAGCTTCAATCAAAGACATGGGCTATATATATGTAAGTAATACATTATCAAGTGAGACAGCAACACTTGATATGTATATGGACGCATATAAGAGTACGGTAATGATTAAATACAACACTAAAGCCGGAAACACTTCTGATTGTTATGCAATAGCGGTTGAATTGAAAGAAGGTTCAACATTTATGGGGCTTTCTACTGCAGCTACTTATGCAACAGTTAAGGAAGCATTTAAGGATGCTGACACAGAAGTAACAAGTGATTATAAGTCGGATACAGCGACAGGAATCCTGCAGTACATGTATGGAGACAGGATAATATCTGTAACACTGGATAATGGTTATGTTACAGGCGCATCAATACAATAGAATTGAAAGAAACGAGGTAGTTTGATATGAGAAGAGGAATAAGCCCAGTTAAAGTATTGGCAGTAATAGCAGTAGTTATAGTAGCACTTGTTTTGTGCATGATATTATCAAGGCTGATAGTCAGCATCAATCCGGTTGCGTTAAAAAGATGGTTCGGCATGATATTCTTTGTCATGTTTATTGTGCTTGCAGGATTGGGGGTATTCCTGGTTGGCAAGTATGTTGGTAGAGACAGATAAACAGGAGTAAGGGTCTGTGTTAAAAAGACACAGGCTCTTTTTTAATGCAAAAAGGTGACGGATTCCGTCACAGCCGTAAGGCAGAAAGGATAATCAGATGAAGAAACAGAAAATAAAATTGAGTGAAACACAGAGAAAGGCACTGCAGTTTTTAATGATAGCTGCATTTGTAAGCATATTTATATTTGTTCCTCAACTGACAGTGTTTGCGGAAGAGGGAGCAACAGACGGAGCAGCAATTGTTACAGGTGCTTTTAATAATCTTACAGCAATAATTACAGCAATAGTAAGTTCGATAGGTTCAATTATCCTATTGTGGGCTTTATTTGAAATAGGAGTATCTATGCAGAGCCAGGAAGGAACTATGCAGGCTATGGGATTTAAGCGAGTAGGCGGTGGTCTTGTAATGACACTTGCGCCACAGCTTGTTAGTGCAATTCTGGGGTAAAAATATGTATTAATGCTCGTGATCGGGAGCAGTATATTATGTTTTTACATAAATGCAGGACAGATTCTTATATAAAGGAATCTGTCCTTTTTAGCAGAAAGGAGAACCAATGAACATATTAATTAATCCGGTAGCGTTGGCAGCTCCACAATGGGTCATAGACCTGTTGTCTGGTGGTTCTATTTATACAATTGCTCAAGAGTTATGGAATTTTGTTATGGGAATAGTATATACGCTTATGGGTAAAAATGTGAGTTCGTTTACTACGCCTGCAGCTAATGCGTTCATGCAGCTTCTTGGGTTGGAAGGGAACATTGGAGCATGGGATTATGTTAAGAATACAGCATTTCCGCTGTTCCTTTCTATGGGTGCAGCATTCCTTAACATATTCACTCTTGTAGGATTCTGCCGGCAGGCAAGTAACCTGAAAGAAGGAATAACAATGGAAGCGTGGATAGAGCTTTTTATAAAGCTCATTATTGCAAATATCCTGATGGTAAACAGTCTGGATATAATGCAGGAGTTTACCGGCTTTGCAATTACGACAACGAAGGTGTTGCTGCCAAAGGGAGTTCCTTCAGTAATAGGCGGAGACTATGATGTTGGATTCAGGCTGGCAATGATAATGCTTGCCCCTATATATCTTATTATATCAGGAGTCTGCTCGATAACAGTGCTTATAGAAGTACTTGGAAGATTCCTTAATCTTTTCATGCTTATATCGGTTGCACCTACTGCATTGTCAACGCTTTCAGGCGGAAGAGGAATTGAAAATTCTGCGATAGCATGGTTTAAAAGCTTTCTAACTAGTACACTGCAGATAATAGTAATTGCACTAGTAATGCAGCTCTGTAGCGGTCTTAATGCAGCACTGACAGGCATGTGTAATTCAGGTCTGCTTGCTTCATGGTTTGATGGTGCAGTGGCAGTAATATTATCACTTATATTTATGCCGTTCATGGCAGTGGCAGTAAAGTCAAGCGATAACTTCTTAAAGAGAGCATTTGATTTAAGATAATGTGACGAAAGGACAATGTATGAAAATTAATGTTAATAAAGACTTCCTGAAAGAGTATAAAAACGATTTTTGGAAAGGTTTTTCAGCGACAGATATTGTGCATATAACAGAAGGATTTATGTGCGCAGGTGCGGTTGTAGCAGTACTTGTGCTTGGATTCAAGATACCGCTTACCATAGCAATATATTGTGCTGTGCCGGTAGCTGCACCTGTCATATTTATTGGATTTTACAAGTATCAGGGTTACTTATCTGTCAAAGAGCTTGTGAAAGAATATATGTATACAAGCAAGACAAAAAGACTTGCGTACGAATCGGAAGAAATAGAACCTGATAGAAATTTCAGATTATAAGAAACATCAACAATAAGGACAAGTCTAAGAGAAAAAGAAAGGGGGCTTAATCGTGGCATTTTATATTAATCCAGCAAAAAGATTCAGCGACAGCATAACACTTACAGTAGCACCGGTAAAAAAACCTAAAAATACAAGAGAAGCATTGTTTATACATAAGGTATATCCTAACGGCATTTTCCAGATTGAAAATGGCAAAGGAGCTGTACTTTATGACAGGTGCTACACATTCACAGACATATCATATGTCAACAAAGATGATGAGGACAAGGCAAATGTACTTTTGGCACTTATGGATTTTTTGAAGGGAATGAGTACTTCGTTTAAAATAACAGTGTCAAATCAGTATCAGAATATGACACAGTTCGTTAATGATATATTTACCGATATCAACAGAAGTGACTATCCAGAGGTAAGCAAAGGCATAAGCATGTGGATTAATGAAAAGATGGAAAATTCTGATATTCATGATTTAAACAGAGTGCTTACGCTTACAATTACAGTCAGAACAAGGACATATGATGAGGCAAGAAGCTATTTTCTTGGGATGGATACAGAACTGGAAAGACTGTTTGGCGCAATGAGAAGCATAATAGTTCCAATGAAGGCTGAACAGAGACTGAATATGATTCGTAATTTCTTCTACCAGGAAGAGAAGGAGGAATATGATTTCAACCATGATGCACTGTATGATGTTATTCCTGTGTCAGTAGACCAGTATAGGGATTTCCTGATGTTTAATAATGATACATATGTATCTGTATTGTTTGCAAGAGATTTTGACACGGCACTTGATGATGGAAAGCTCATACATACAATATCTGATACTTCTTACCAGTCATTCGTTACCATTGATTATGCTCCTGTGGAACACTCTGTAACAAGAAGCATGCTAAGAAGTGCTTATGGTAATAACGAGAGGGCAATAAGCCAGGAAGCGGATTCCAAGAAAAGCAATAATCAGGCTGTTACAGGAATCTCGTATAGCAAGAAGAAAAAGAGAGCAGAGCTTGAAGGATATATGGACCAGCTCGATGATGATTCTGAGGAATGTATACAGGCAGGTCTTTTGGTTGTTGTTACTGCAGGAAGTGAGGATGAGCTTGCTGCAAGAATAGAATCAATGCAGCGTACAGCCAAAAATGTCGGTGCATATCTTGAAACATATAACTATGTTCAGCTTAAAGCATTTAATACAGCGCTCCCAACTGGTGTCAGACAGGTAAAGAAGATGAGGAGCTTCTATACAAGTTCTCTGGTTGCATTACAGCCGTTCTTTGCGCCGGAAGTAACTGAACCGGGTGGAATATTTTACGGAATCAATAACACTACCAAAAATTTGGTATTTGCCAACAGAAAGTCACTGACATCACCTCAGGGAATAATTATCGGACCGACAGGAGCAGGAAAGAGTTTTCTTATCAAGGAAACAGAAATAACCCAGACACTGCTCTCCACGGATGATGATATTCAGATAATAGACCCACAGAATGAGACACAGAATGTATGTGCCATGTATGGTGGTTTGTTCCTTGATTTCACGCCGAAATCAGATATCCATATTAATCCTATGGAAGTACCATTAAGTCTGTTTAAAGCCGGAACAAAGAAGGACAGAGAGCTGTTTATAGCAGATGTTACAAAATGGGCGACAAGTTTTACTGAAGCTATAATGAAAAAGATAGTTTATACACAGGAACACAGCAATTTCATTGAGCAGGCAGTACAGAATGTGTATGACAAGGTTTTTAGCCGTAATAATCTTATACAGCCGACAATTAAGGATGTCCGTAAGGAGTTAATGATACTTGAGGATAATAACGAAAATGCTCATGATAAAAAGATTATTCATGAAATGGTAAACTGCCTCTACAGTTATACAGATGGTGTATATGATATGTTTGCATATCCATCAGATGTAGATATAAGTACTTACAGACTTGTAGCATTTGGACTTAAGAATGTTGATGAAAATTACTGGCAGCCAGTAATGATATCAATTATGTTCTTCCTCTCAATCAGGATGAGCTACAATCAGGAACTGCAGAAAGCTACACGACTTGTTGTGGATGAAACACAGGTTGTAACCAGGAATGCTTCATCAGCACAGATACTTCTTAATGCTGTAATCACATACAGAAAGTTTGGCGGTATTGTTACACTCGCCATGCAGAATCTTACACGAGCATTAGAAAATCCTGACTTAAGAGACATGTTTCAGAATTGCGGATATAAGATGTTCTTCCAACAGGTTGGAGAAGATGCGGAAAGGCTTTCAAAAATTCAGGATTTGACCCAGGCAGAATATGATGCCCTAAAAAGTGATAGACCTGGAAGGTCTGTAATGGTATGGGGCAAGAAGG
>OGXF01002253.1_pt1 | contig 11185 bp, 9 predicted proteins | sample 1576191 | NCBI WGS metagenome assembly OGXF01 (sample SAMEA3541545, study PRJEB24748) | human gut metagenome | biome: human gut; feature: human-associated habitat; material: faeces | place: China | collected 2012
ATCGGGTCAGGACCATTCAATTGCATCTGATTCAACAGCAGGTGGTTATGGTTTTACGGCCATTATCGTAGCATGGCTTGCAAAATTTAACACAGCAATAATGATAGCAATTGCGTTACTTATAGTATTTCTTGAAAAAGGAACAGCTCATATCGCAGATACGTTTGTAGGATTTGATGCAAATGCTTCTAAGATTGTAATTGGTATTGTATTATTCTTCATAATTGGAAGTGAATTTTTCATTAATTATAAATTAAACTTCCCTAAAAAAGAAAGTAAGGAGGCGTAATCAGATGGCAAATTTAATATCATGGATTAATATTGCGGTAGTGTTTGGTTCAATAGTATTATTTGGCGCTGTTGGCGAAACCCTTACGGAAAAAGCAGGAAATCTTAATTTGGGAACACCGGGTATTATGTGTATGGGAGGAGCTTTCGGCTTTGTTGGAGCTTATCTTTATGAAACATCAGTTGGAAATCCAAATGCGTTTATGTGCATATTAGTTGCTTTAGGAACAGCATTTATAGTTTCAGCATTAGGCGGACTTATTTATAGTTTCCTGACAACAACTCTTCATGCAAATCAGAATGTAACGGGTTTAACACTTACAATATTTGGTGTTGGTCTTGGAAAATTCTTTGGAACATATGTAATTCCAAAGGGAGCAGTATCAACAAAGGCTGATTTTGCTACAAAGATTTTTAGAGCAAGAATACCATTCTTAAGTGATAAATTAGGTGTAGTCGGTGATATATTATTTTCATATGGATTTATGATGTATCTTGCATTAATAGTTGCCATCTGTGCAACATTGTTTTTAACAAAAACAAGAACAGGATTAAATCTTAGAGCAGTAGGTGAAAATCCGGCAACAGCAGATGCAGCAGGAATTAACGTAACAAAATATAAATATCTTGCAACATGTATTGGCTCAGGAATTACAGGTCTTGGTGGCGTTTACTACATTTTAGATTACAGTAAAGGAACATGGGCTACTGCATCAGGAACAGCGATTGAAAGCCTTGCATGGCTTTCTGTAGCATTGGTAATATTTATCAGATGGCGTCCGGTTCATGCAATATGGGGTTCATATTTATTTGGATTATGCTATTGGGCATATCAGTTCCTTCCAAAAGTAATTGGTATAAAGGTAAACACAGACCTTGCAAAGATGATTCCTTATGTAATTACAATACTTGTTTTAATTATTTCAAGTATGCGTAAGAGCAAAGATAATCAGGCACCTGCAAGTCTTGGATTATCATATTTTAGAGAAGAAAGATAGTAAAATACAAAGCATAAATTGTTTATAAAGTGATGTAAACACATGTTTTGAAATATATTTAGAAAATAGTATAAAATATTTAATATAAAGTTATGCAAGAGCTATTGCGCAAAACTAGTAAAGTTGCACAATAGCTCTTTTTATGTAAGTAGAATCATGTCGAAAGTATATAAGTAGTTTTCTGAAGCAATATTGTTAAAAAAATAACAATAAAATGATTTTTAAAAAATGATTTTATATATATAAATTGCTTAAAGGCCATTAAATAAAGGCTTTTTTTAAAAATAAAATAACAATAAATTAAATAAAAAAACTGATTTTTTGCACAAAAATAAAAGCAGTTTTATACTGTGTGTTGGTTGTTATTACCAAATTTGGGTGTACGTGCGGGAAACGGATGATACTTTTTTTAAAGTGTTCGATTTTCGTTTTGTGAATGGAAAACCATACGATGAAGCTACTTTCAATGCAGGCACTCCTGTGGCTGTGATTACTGAGAGCATATCGCGGGCTTTGTTTGGTTCCACAGAATCTGCGGGCAAAGAGTTTTTGTTGAATCATGCTCCCTATCGTGTGGTAGGGGTAGTGAAAGATGTATCTACTCTTGCCGATGCTTCTTATGGCCAAGTATGGATTCCCTTTACTTCGACGGATTTGCCTAATGATACGTGGAGTGACCAGCACATGGGGATGATGAGTGTCACTATTTTGGCTCGAAGCCATGATGATTTTGGAGAAATCCGTGCTGAAGCCAAGCGGCGTATGAGTGAGTATAATTCTATTCTTGCCGATCAGGGGTATACGTTGATAGACCGTAACCGGCCATACGATCAGGAAACTCAGTCTATTTCATTTGCAGCTAATTTGGAGCCGGATTTGAAGTCGGCTCGTCGTGAACGTGCTATCATTTTTATCATTCTGTTGTTAGTACCTGCTATAAATCTGAGCAGTATGACGCAAAGCCGATTGCGCCAACGTGTGGCGGAAATAGGAGTACGCCGTGCTTTTGGGAGCACCCGCATGGAAATGGTTGGACAAATAATCATGGAAAACCTGGTCGTGACTTTGTTGGCTGGTGCCGTAGGTTTGTTTATCAGTATTGTTATGGCTTATTTAGGTACCGATATCCTGTTTGCACAGCCTTATAGTGCGACATTGAATGCCCCTACAGTTGATTCCAGTATTTTATTGCACCCTTCCACTTTCCTTTATGCGTTGTTGTTTTGCTTTGTTTTGAATTTGCTGAGTAGCGGCATTCCTGCTTGGAGGGCTTCAAGGACTAGCATTGTCAATGCACTGGGAGGAAGGATTCACTAAGGTGATAACGAATTAAAAGTAAAGAATCAAGATGAATAAGAAACTATTTACTCAGATAAAAAATGAATGGCGGTCTAATCTTTGGCTTGTCACCGAATTATTGTTGGTAAGTGTCGTTTTATGGTATATTGTGGACTACATGTATGTGCAGACCTCAATTTATAATGAACCACGGGGATTTGATATTTCTCATTGCTATTTGGTGCAAATGGGACGTCTTACGGACAAAAGTCCAGACTTTATTCCCAATCAGACAGACGAGGAAAAGCGGCAGGATATCAAGGAACTTCTAAGTCGTCTTCAGCATAGACCGGACATAGAGGCAGCCGGATTAGGACAAAATTCTTACCCGTATAATGGCAGTAACAGCAGTGCGTCAGTGGTGTATGATACATTACGTTCGCCGGGATGGACTATACGCAGATTGGTGTCTCCCGATTTTGTCCGTGTGTTCCGTTATCGTGGCACCCGTGGGGAGACCCCTGAACAACTGGCTGAGATGCTGAAACATCCGAAGAATTTCTTAGCTTCAGATAATCTTTATAAACGGCGCTATGGATGTGATTTGACTTCATTGGTAGACAAACAATTTTATTTGTTCGGGGATACAACGAATACATATAATTTAGCGGCTTCTTTGCAGGTTGTCCGTTATGGGGATTATTTTGAGGCATGGAACAGTTACTGCATGGTGGCTCCTATGCCGGAAGAATGGTATGATTTGGGCACGGAGCTTTGTGTACGCGTAAAAGAGGATCAAGATCGCGATTTTATAGCCCGTTTGAAAGCGGATAGTGAGAAACTGTATCGCGTGGGCAATGTGTTTATCGCGGATGTGCGTTCTTTTACCGATATCCGTCGTAACTTTCAGCAGTCACATACGAATGCTTGGAACAGTTACCTTTTCGGAATGGGTTTCTTGTTGTTGAATATATTCTTGGGATTGCTAGGTACTTTCTGGTTCCGTACTCAGCAACGACGTGGTGAGATTGCATTGATGAAATCATTGGGTGGAACAGATCATAGTATCTTTGTCCGTCAGTTGGCAGAGGGATTGATATTATTGGCGGTGGCCACAATTCCTGCGATTTTTATTGATTGGAATCTGGCAAATAGTGAATTGAATGCTTGGATGAATGGCACTACTATTGAAGGTGGACGTTTCATAATAACAGTTCTTATTTCCTTTATTTTGATTGCATTGATGATTGTAGTAGGCATTTGGATTCCCGCACGTAAGGCTATGAAAGTTCAGCCGGCGGAAGCATTGCATAATGAGTAATCTCTTTTTTGTTAAAAGGTTTTAGAGCATAGCACAAACATGATAAAACTATATATTAAACAGGCTTTTTACCAACTTCGTGAGAATAGGCTCATCAGCTTGGTTTCTATCATAGGAACGGCATTGGCTATTTGTATGATCATGGTCATTGTCCTGGTGTTGGAAGTACGCATTACGGATTGTGTGCCCGAGGTGAACCGTTCACGTTCTCTTTATATGAAAGCGATGTCTATTCATCAGAAAGGAGATACCAGTGATAATTCATCAAACGGCTGTATGTCACTCACGGTGGCTAAAGAGTGTTTTAAGGCACTTACTGTTCCTGAGGCGGTAACTATAGTGTCTACAGGAGGCAGGATGCGTATTTCTGTACCTGCTGGAAAAATGATGACAGTGGATAACCTTGAAACTGACGATACCTTTTGGAAAGTGTTCTCTTTTGATTTTATTGCCGGAAAGCCGTTTACGGCTGCCGATAGTGAAAGCGGACTTCCTAAGGTTGTACTTAGTGCTTCTGTGGCTCGGAATTTGTTTGGTACGGTAGAAGCGGTAGGACGTACGGTCCAACTCAACTTGGCCGATTATACGGTAGTGGGTGTTGTGAAAGATGTATCCAAACTGGCTGTTTCTTCTTATGCGCAGATTTGGATACCTTTCAATTCAACAGAAATAGCCAGGAAGTGCTGGTATGACAATGCGATGGGAACTTTTCGTGTGGTCATTCTGGCACATTCGGAGAAAGATTTTCCTGCCATCAGAGAAGAGGCGGAACGCCTGCGTCAGAAATTCAATGACGGATTGCAGGATTCCGAAATTTTTTATCGTGGACAACCCGATGATCGTTTCTCTTTTATCTTTCGTCACTGGGGAAGAGAGTTACAGGCGAAGGAAGCTTATTTGCACTACCTGTTGGTGATTGTTATTTTATTGCTGGTACCGGCTATAAATTTGAGTAGCATGACTTTGTCCCGTATGCGGAAGCGTATGTCGGAAATAGGAGTGAGGAAGGCATTTGGTGCTACTGCCAATGTCTTGTTGAGGCAAGTGTTTTATGAAAATTTATTATTGACGCTCATAGCCGGAGCAGTAGGAATGCTTTTCAGTTATGCATGTACTTTTTTATTGAATGATTTCTTATTTTCCAATAGCGAGAACCGTGCCCAAATAGGAGAAACCAGTCTTTCGGCAGATATGTTGTTCAGTCCCTGGATATTCTTGGCCGCATTCATTTTCTGCCTGCTCTTGAATTTGCTGTCAGCGTGCATCCCTGCCTGGAGGGCATCGCGCATGAATATTACGGACGCTTTAAACCAACGTTAGATCATGAACAGGAATTTATTGAAACAGATATGGAACGAGCGCCGCAGCAATGCGTTTCTGTGGATGGAACTTTTTGTGGTGTTTGTCATATTATGGTATATTGTGGATGTGGTATATGTCACATTGAGCATCTATAATTTGCCGATGGGCTTTGATATAGAAAATACGTATGTTCTTCGTTTTGAGCGGATGACTTCGAAGGCGGCTGCTTATCAGCCTGGCCGTACTATGAAAGAAGATGTTGCCGATTTGCATGAAATTGTAAACAGGCTTGCGCATCGTCCGGATGTGGAAGCAGTCAGCTTCTCGCAAAACTGTATACCTTATAATGATGGTGCGAACAGTTTCTCATTTTATCTGGATACAGTCCCGGTACGTAGTTTGAAACGATGGATAACTCCGGAATATTTTAATGTATTCCGTTATCGCAATATAGACGGTTCGGGTAGTGAAAGCCTTGCTGAGGCACTGACACCGTCCGGTATGGTCTTATCTGTGAATATTGCCGATGTTTATCAGGATGCACCTTGGCATGGTAAGGAACTTTTAGGGCGTAGGGTGCCTGTTTGGCGGAATGAGCCGGAGGCGGAGCATCTTTCTATAGCTGCTCTTACCGAGCCGGTCCGTTATGACCATTTTACAGCTCCGGATGATTACGGCTCCCGTTATGTTGCTGTGTACCTGACAGATGAGGCGTTGGAATCCTTAGGTGAGACGGTTTATATAGAAGTTTGCCTGCGTGTTCGTGAGGGACAGAATGATGGATTCATAGACCGTTTGATAGTGGATGCCGACCGTCAATATCAGGTGGGCAATCTATATCTTTTGGATATAACTCCTTTGAGTGATGTACGCACAGCTTATGAAACGGATTCGGTGAATGAGTTGAATACGCAATTTTGTATCATATTTTTCTTATTGCTGAATATCTTTCTAGGCATTATCGGAACTTTCTGGTTCCGGACACAGCATCGGCGTGCCGAAATAGCGTTGCGTATGGCTTTAGGATCTACCCGTTGGGGAATCTGCGGTCGTCTGATGGGGGAAGGAGTCTTGTTATTGCTGATATCTGCTATTCCTGCATTGGTTGTGGCGTGGAATTTGGGATATGCCGAACTGGTGGAAGTTACACGTATGCCTTTTACGGCAGGGCGTTTTGCGATTACGGTTCTGGGCACTTTTATTCTGATTGCTGGAATGATTGTCATTGGAATAGGATACCCTGCCCGTCGTGCCATGAGTATCGAACCGGCTGAGGCATTACATGAAGAATAAGGTGCCAGTTTATCAGTTTGCCAATATGTTGCCACATTATTTCATTGTCACATGATCAGCAGTGTTCGTATATGAATGGAGTGTCCGATTTCGGACACTCCATTCTTGTTGTAAGGTGTTATAAAACAGTGAAATAGTTTTTTGGCATACCATTTGCCTTACCTTTGATAAAAAGAATAATAACGCAATGAAAAAACAAGTAATATCTCTATTTTTAGCCTTTGGCATATCGTTGGTTGCCGGAGCGCAGCCACAAGAAAAGCGACGTGCCATCACTTTGGAGGAAGCCATTACTATTGCCCGTGTGCAAAGTGTAGATGCGGCCGTAGCTTTAAACGAGCTGAAAACCGCTTATTGGGAATATCGTACTTTCCGTGCGGATTTGCTTCCGGAAATGAATTTTGAAGCCACTATTCCCAGCTATAATAAGAAGTATAATTCTTATCAGCAGGATAACGGTGCTTATACATTTGTACGTAATAATTATATGGAAATGAATGGTGAAGTTTCTATCGATCAGAATATTTGGTTGACCGGTGGTAAACTCTCATTGAATACCTCTCTTGATTTCTTGAAACAACTGGATGGAGATAAATCAAAACGATATATGTCTGTTCCTGTGGCATTGACTTTGGAACAACCTATTTTCGGAGTGAATACAATTAAATGGAACCGCCGCATCGAACCGGTGAGATACGCTGAAGCTAAAGCCGCATTTCTTACTGCAACCGAAGAGGTAACCATGACTACTATCAATTATTTTTTCAATTTGTTGCTGGCCAAGGAAAATGTAGGCATTGCCCGACAGAATCTGAAGAATGCAGATAAACTGTATGAAGTGGCTAAGGCAAAGCGTAGCATGGGGCAGATCAGTGAAAATGATTTGTTGCAATTGGAACTGAATGTATTGAATGCCCGTTCTACGTTGACTGAAAATGAAAGCAACTTGAAAAGTAATATGTTCAAACTCCGTTCATTTCTGGCATTAGGAGAGGATGAGGAACTGGAGCCGGTTGTTCCCGAAACGATTCCGACTGTTTTGCTGAACTATCCGGATGTTTTGGACAAAGCACTTGCCAATAATTCATTTGCACATAATATTCGTCGCCGCCAGTTGGAAGCAGATTTTGAAGTGGCTAAGGCGAAAGGTAATTTACGTGAAATCAAGCTCTATGCACAGGTAGGTTTTACAGGAACAGACAATGAATTTAATAGTGCATACCGCCGTTTGAAAGACAACCAGATTGTGGAAGTCGGTTTTAAGATTCCTATTCTTGACTGGGGAAAACGTCGTGGTCAGGTAAAGATAGCTCAAAGTAACCGCGATGTGACCGAAAGCAAGTTACGTCAGGAAACCATGAATTTCAATCAGAATCTGTTTATCCTTGTAGAACAGTTCAATAATCAGCAGGCCCAGTTGCAGATAGCAGACGATGCGGACAAGATTGCCCAGAAACGTTACAGTACCAATGTGGAAACCTTCATGGTTGGTAAAATCTCGACATTGGATTTGAATGACTCCCAGACAAAGAAAGATGAGGCTCGTCAGAAGCATATCAATGAGTTGTTCTATTATTGGTACTATTATTACCAGTTGCGCAGCTTGACATTGTGGGATTTCAATACCAATACTAATATTGATGCCGATTTCGAAAAGATTATCAAACAATAGGATTTTTACTATTCAATTCTGTTTGAATATAAAATGGGGTTGTCTTTGTACTTATTAAAATAATAATTTCTACATTTGCAGCAGTATGATATTAATTATAGACGATGACAGTGCCATTCGTTCTTCTCTGAGCTTTATGCTAAAAAGGGCGAAATATGATGTGCAGGCCGTACCGGGTCCCAAAGAGGCTATTGAAATAGTCCGTTCGGTTGCACCCCAGTTAATCTTGATGGATATGAACTTCACCCTGTCCACCAGTGGTGAAGAAGGATTGACGCTTTTGAAACAGGTCAAAGTGTTCCGGCCCGATGTTCCCGTTATATTGATGACGGCATGGGGAAGTATCCAGCTTGCCGTGCAAGGGATGCAGGCAGGTGCATTCGACTTTATTACCAAACCTTGGAACAACGTAGCGTTGATGCAAAGGATAGAAACTGCTTTGGAGCTGACTTCACAAGATAAGAAAGCAGCGGTTCCGGTGGAAGATAATGACGGCTTCAACCGTAGCCATATCATTGGAAAGAGTAAGGCACTGATGGATGTGCTGGCCACGATCAAGCGGATAGCGCGTACCAACGCATCGGTCTTGATTACCGGTGAAAGTGGTACAGGTAAGGAGTTGATAGCCGAAGCGGTGCATTTGAACAGTTCCCGTAGCAAGAAACCTTTTGTGAAAGTGAATTTGGGAGGTATTTCTCATACTTTGTTCGAGAGTGAAATGTTCGGTCATAAGAAAGGTGCGTTTACGGATGCCACAGCCGACAGGGTAGGACGTTTTGAACTGGCTGATAAGGGTACGATTTTCTTGGATGAGATTGGCGATTTGGATTTAAGCTGTCAGGTGAAACTGCTTCGCGTGTTACAAGAGCAGACTTTTGAAGTTTTGGGCGACAGCCGTCCCCGTAAAGTCGATATCCGTGTGGTCAGTGCGACGAATGCCGATTTACGGCAGATGGTGCAGGAACACACCTTCCGCGAGGATTTGTTCTATCGTATTAATTTAATTACGGTGCATCTTCCGGCATTACGCGAACGCCGTGAGGATATTCCGTTATTGGTCCGTCATTTCGCCGACAAACAATGTGAATCGAACGGTCTTCCCAAAGTGGAATTTACTTCTGAAGCGATGGATTATTTGAGCCGTTTGCCTTATCCGGGTAATATCCGTGAATTAAAGAATTTGGTGGAACGTACCTTGCTGGTCAGTGGAAAGGAAATATTGACTGCGGATGATTTTAAATCACAATACCAGCATCCTATAGAACAGAAGATGACAACGAATCTGCAAGGCATGACCTTGGAGGAGATAGAAAAGCAGACTATTCTGCAAACGCTTGAAAAGTATAACAATAATATGTCACAGGTTGCCATAGCCTTAGGAATCAGCCGGGCCGCTCTTTATCGCCGTTTGGAGAAATACAATATACAAGTGAATGATTAGCAAAAACGGAACCGGATAAAATATGAAACTGAAATTCTTGTTCTTCTTTTTAGCATTACTGTTGACAGCAGTATGGACTATCCTGCTCGTTCTTACATTGAAGGAACGCGGTGCGCTGTTTTATATAGGAGAGGGAGTCATTACATTCAGTCTTGTGTTTCTGGTTTATTTCTATCGCAAAGTCGTGAAACCGCTTGATATCATCGGCAACGGTATGGAACTTCTTCGTGAGCAGGATTTCAGCAGTAGGCTGACTCCTGTCGGACAAAAGGAAGCCGACCGCATTGTGTTGGTTTTCAACCGCATGATGGAGCAGTTGAAAGACGAGCGTCTCCGGTTGCGTGAGCAGAATCATTTTCTTGACTTGCTGGTCAGTGCTTCTCCTATGGGAGTTGTCATACTGACTCTGGACGGACATATTTCCATGCTGAATGCGGCAGCTCTTCGTTTTTTGGATTATTCTTCGTCAGAGGAAGTCAGAGGCCGATTGCTGTGCGAGTTGGCTTCCCCTTTGGCCGAAGAAATAGAACGTATTCCCAAAGATACTACGGAAACAATTCGTCTGAGCGACTCCATGATTTACCGCTGTTCCCGGCTTTCTTTTGTTGACAGAGGCTTTTCTCATCCGTTTATTCTGGTGGAAAGTCTGACTTCCGAGGTGGTGAAAGCAGAGAAAAAGGCATACGAAAAAGTGATCCGTATGATAGCACATGAGGTGAATAATACGACTGCGGGCATTACCTCTACTCTTGATACGGTGGATGGTGCCTTGGAATGTATGGAGGATACGGAAGACTTGCGCGAAGTGATGAAAGTCTGCATAGAGCGTTGCTACAGCATGAGCCGTTTTATCACGAATTTCGCCAATGTGGTGAAGATTCCCGAGCCTCAATTACAATCAGTGGACTTGAATGACCGCGTGGCCGCTTGCAAGACATTTATGGAAACGGTTTGCCGTAACCGCAAGATTACGCTGCATCTTAATTTATGTAAAGAGAATCCCGAAGTGATGATGGATACTTCCTTGTTTGAGCAAGTATTGGTCAACATTATCAAGAATGCGGCTGAAAGTATCGGGGAAACAGGAGATATCTTTATCCGTACTTCCGTATCACCTACGATGTTGGAAATTGCTGATACCGGTGCCGGTATCAGTAAAGAGGTGGAAACCAAGCTGTTCAGTCCTTTCTTCTCCACCAAGCCTAACGGACAGGGTATCGGTCTTATTTTTATTCGTGAAGTTTTGATAAAACATGGGTGTACTTTCTCTCTTCGTACCTATCCGGATAAACTGACCCGTTTCCGTATCCGTTTCTGATGATTTTCTACCACTTTACCACGCTGCGATGCTTCCGTAAGGAAGTGCAAAGGGAGGGGTATAGTAAACGTCTTTCGGGTGTTTCTTTTTGTGCTGTTGGTTCTTTCGGAATCTCAGTTCAAAAGGAAACACCCTTTTTATTATGCTACGCTGTCCACGATAAAAAATGTTCAATCAGGATTGGATGAAATCGGTTCGTTTGGTTTATCTTCATAATATTAACGTGAGTTCGAAATAAGAATAAATATATTTCACTTATAATTAGAAACATAGC
>OGXF01002256.1_pt1 | contig 11174 bp, 10 predicted proteins | sample 1576191 | NCBI WGS metagenome assembly OGXF01 (sample SAMEA3541545, study PRJEB24748) | human gut metagenome | biome: human gut; feature: human-associated habitat; material: faeces | place: China | collected 2012
AGCCGTACTTGATGGCCTCGCTCAGGATCTTGCCGGGGTCGGCGGTGTGGACATGCAGGTTGATCACATCATCGTCCTCGATGCACACCACGCTGTCGCCGTTGGACTCGGCAAAGGCACGCATCTTGGCGGCGCTGGCACCCTCGTACTTGTTGATGAGGAACTGGGTGCAGTAGCCGTTCTTGATATCCTCCACCTTCATCAGGTCATCGGTGAACACGCCCTTGCCGGCGTTCTCGGTGGAGAGCTTTGCCTTGTTGGGGGCAGCCTCGCCGCCGGCCACGATGGGCTCGCCGTGGAACACCTTGCCCATGCCCTCAAAGATGATCAGGATGCCCTGACCGCCTGCGTCCACGACGCCGGCCTTCTTCAGAACAGGCAGCAGGTTGGGGGTGTCGTCCAGGGCTTCCTGACCGGCAGCCATCACAACGTCCCACAGGGCGGGCACGTCGGCGGCATCGCTGGCGGCAGCCTTTTCGCTGGCCACGCGGGCCACGGTGAGAATGGTGCCCTCGGTGGGCTTCATCACGGCCTTGTAGGCACCCTCGACGCCCTTCTGCAGGGCAGCCACGATGTCGGCCACGTCGGCTTCCTTCTTGCCTTCCAGCGCCTTGGAGAAGCCGCGGAACAGCAGGCTGGTGATGACGCCGGAGTTGCCGCGGGCACCGCGCAGCATGGCGGAAGCAGCGGTCTTGGCGGCTTCGCCCACGGTGCAGCTGTCATCCAGGGCTTCCAGCTCGCGCACGGAAGCACCCACGGTCATGCCCATGTTGGTGCCGGTGTCGCCGTCCGGGACGGGGAAGACGTTCAGCTCATCCACGCGGGAGCGCTGATTGTTGATGTTGTTGGCGCCGGAAATGATGGCGTCGCGCAGGATCTTACCAGAAATCATTGTTTTAAACTCCTTATCAGGCCGGAGATGCTCCGGCGGCCGGGGATACAGACGGACATCAGGCGATCACATCGTCCACCGAGACCACCACGCGGGCGACCTTCAGGCCGGTGGCCTGCTCGACTTCGTCCTTGACGCGGTGCGAGATGCTGCGGGCAGCGGTGGAAATGTTCAGCCCATAGCTGACAGCGATGTGCAGCTCGATCACGAGACGTCCATTCTCCTGCGTGACGCGGACACCCTTTTCGGAATAATCGGAACCATGGACCAGGCTGCGCACAGCGTCGGTCATATCACGGGGTGCCATTGCGGCAACGCCGTAGCAGTGTTTGGTCGCCTCACCCACGAGGGTCGAAAAATACCCGGCGGTAAAGCTGACATCTCCCAGCGGGAAACGGGAAGTGATCATAATCGCTCTGCTCCTTTATGTTATTTTTCAGAAAACACATTCAGGGTCTGGGGCCGTGCAGGCGGGCCAAAACCGCAGACTGCACCGAGAAACACCCACTCTATTATACAACTTCGATGCGCGGTTGTACAGTTCAAATTGCTGGCAGCGGGGCTTTTTTGGCTGTTTTGCGTCCTTTGCCCACAAATTTGCGGGCAAAACTGTACGGCTGGGCAGAGCAGTGCGTTTGTTCGACAGGGCATGACCGTCCGGGTGTGATATGCTGTCCGGTGCACAGCGGCCGCGCTGCGGCAGAAGTATGACGGATGCCTGCAAACAATCTGTAAAAAAATTATAAAAACTCCCTCCGGATGCTTTATCCCTCTGTGAAAAAGTGCTAAAATGAAAGCAGAGAGAGGGGATGCGCACCGGGCGGTGTGTGTCCCCTGTAAAACGAGCAGACCCAAAATCATCCATCCGGCCGCACACGCCGTGCATAAAATACCGATTTAGGAGTTGTTGGCATGAACATTCTGTTTTTCCTCTCCCCCAAGCAGGATCTGATGTACGTTTACGACGATTTTACCCTCCGGCAGACGCTGGAAAAATGGGAGAACAACCGCTACGCCTCCATCCCGGTGCTCAACCGCCGGGGCGAGTATGTGGGCACCCTGACCGAGGGAGACATCCTCTGGGGGCTGAAAAAATACCACGGGCTGGATCTGGAAGCCGCAGAGGACGTGCCCATCTCGGCCTTTCCCCACAAGCGGGATTACAAGGCGGTGACCGTGACCACCAGCATGGACCAGCTGATCGAAGCCGCCATGAACCAGAACTTTGTGCCCGTGGTGGATGACCGGGGCATCTTCATTGGCATCGTGCGCCGGCAGGCCATCATCCGCTACTGCTACGAAAAGTCTCGCGCGGAGGAAGCGCCGCAGCCCGGCCGTATGGTGCCGGAATACGCCGCCGCCCACTGAGCGCCGGAAAACAACCGGACCTGCCATGCTCCACCTTCCCATTTTTGGGAGGGTGGAGCATTTTTTGTGCAAAAATCCCCGGAAAAGCCTTGAAAGTCCGATTTATGGGATGCCGCATGTGCGATAATACAGCCACAGGGAGCCACCGGCAGCGGGAACCGCCCGGTGCAGGCAGGCTCCCGACAGAACAAAACAGGAGGGGAACACGATGAAGGATTTTGAGATGCGTTATGTGGGCAGCCATGTGGAGGTGTACACCGGCAGCGGGGTGTTCCTCTTTTCGGCCGATACCGTGCGTGAGGCGATGGAGGAGCTGGCCGAGTGACATGGTTTGAAACAACTAATGTAAAATCTGCGTAAAATGTTTGAAAAGGAACTGTGACGAAACGATTGAAAACCAGCAAAATGTGTGGAAAAAGTGATTTTCTTGTAAAATAAACCTTGTTGTGGCAGGGGGATTGATGGTATAATAAGCACAGTGTGAGCGCTGAAACGGAGCCGTGCGCGTGGACGCATGGGGGCGCTGCATGACAAAGGAAAAACGGCTGCCGGGGTACGGGTCCCGCCAAAGGCGGGGCAGGGCCCGGCGGCTGTGTGCTGTTATTGGAAGAAACAGGAAGATCGTATTTAGGAGTATCGCTATGGATATCACACACATTACCTCTCTGCTGGGCGGCATTGCGTTGTTTTTGTATGGCATGTCGATCATGGGCGCGGGCCTGGAAAAGCTGGCCGGCGGCAAAATGCAGGGGGTGCTGCAAAAACTGACCTCCTCCACCATCAAAGGTGTCATTTTTGGCACCCTGATCACGGGCGTGATCCAGTCGTCGGCTGGCACGGTGGTGATCTGTGTGGGCTTGGTCAACTCCGGTATCATGACGCTGACGCAGTCGGTGGGCGTGATCATGGGTGCAAACATTGGTACGACCGTGACCGGTCAGCTGATCCGCATGGCGGATATCTCAGGCGACAGCCTGTGGCTGACCCTCATGCAGCCCAAGACGTTTGCGCCCGTGGTGGCGTTTATCGGCTGCATTTTTTATGTGTTCCTGCGCAACGCCAAAAAGAAGAACATCGGCCAGATCATGCTGGGCTTCGGCATCCTGTTCACCGGCATGAGCCTGATGGACACCGGAGTGTCCCCCCTGCGGGAAAGCGCCGCGTTCCAGAACCTGTTCGTCTCCATGACCAACCCCATCCTGGGCGTGCTGGTGGGCCTGGTGGTCACGGTGCTCATCCAGTCCTCCTCGGCATCGGTGGGCATCCTGCAGGCACTGTCCAGTACGGGCCTGGTCACCTTCAGTTCGGCCATCCCCATCATTCTGGGTGCCCACATCGGCACGGCCTTCACCCCGCTGCTCACCATCGGCGGTTCCTCCAAGGACGGCAAGCGCGCCGCCCTCATCCACCTGTACTTCAACGTGATCGGCAGCATCGTACTGCTGGCCCTGATCTATGCGGTGCAGTTCACCTTCGGCATCCCCATGTGGCATGACGTGATGAACAAGAGCTCCATCGCAAACATCCACACCCTGTCCAGTGTGTGTGCCATGCTGCTGTTCCTGCCGTGCAGCGGGGTGCTGTCCAAGCTGGCCATGCTCACGGTGCCGGACAACGCTGAGGAAGCGCAGGAACTGAGCATGCCGGTGCTGGACGAGCGTCTGTTCAAGAGCCCGGCCGTGGCCCTGCAGCAAGCCAAGAACGCGGTGGTCAAAATGTCCCGCCGTGCCGCCCGCAACGTCAATCTGGCTGCGCCGCTGCTGCTGAAGATGGACGAGGACACCGTGAGCGCCATCAAGGTGCGGGAGAACCTCATCGACCGCATGGAGGTGGCCATCTCCAATTACCTTATTAAGATGACCGATCAGGAGCTGGGCGATGACGAGAGCCATGCCGTGACCGAGCTGCTGAACTTTGTCACCGAGTTCGAGCGCATCGGCGACTATGCCGTGAACATCATGGAAAAGGCCGAGGAGCTGAACGAGAAGGAGGCCTCCTTCTCCGAGAACGCCCAGAAGGAACTCATCCTGCTGGAAAAGGCCGTGGAGCGCATCCTGACCGTGACCGGCGAGGCCTTTGAGGGCGACGACACCCAGAAGGCCATGCAGGTGGAGCCGCTGGAAGAGGTGATCGACGTGATGGTGGAGCGCCTGCGCGACCAGCACATCCGCCGCCTGAAGGACGGCGTGTGCTCCATTGACACCGGCGTGGTGTTCCTGGACGTGCTGAACAACGTGGAGCGCATCTCCGACCACTGCTCCAATGTGGCCGTGCGTATGATCGGCATGGAGGGCGGCGAGGATTACGACTCCCACACCCTCAAGAGCATCATGCACCACAACCCCACCAAGGACTACATGCTGGAGTACGAGCTGTGCCGCAAGGAGTACCTTGTGCCGCTGGAGCAGATGGAAGCCTGACCCCCAAAAAACAACAGCCCCGGACCATTCGGTCCGGGGCTGTTTTGCGCAGATGGATGCCGGAAATGAGGTGCGGGCTCAGTGCGGCACGGCTACCCACTTGTGCGGGCCATGCCAGCCCTTGCCGTCCTCCGGTGCCTTGAGGCAGACGCCGGGGTTGGGCGGGCCGGAGCGCAGGCTCTTGTTCTGCTGATTGCCGCAGAACTTGCACTTGTAGCGGATGCTGACCGGTTCAGACATTTGGATGCACTCCTTCCCTCCGGAAGCCCGGAACTAAGAATCTTTGCTTTGATACTCTGATTATATAATTCTAATGCATCAATGTCAATAAAAATTGGAAGAAACTGAAAAAAATCACCCGCCCAGGTCCTCCAGCAGGGCCTGCAGCTCCGGCAGGCTGTGCACCCGGATGCCGCGCCGGATGCGCAGTACGTCGTTTTCGGGCAGAAGGTTCACATAGATGCCGGTGAGTTGCTGCAGGGCACCGGGGGTGCCGTCGGCATTGCAGGCATACACGGCCACCCGGCCGCCGGTGTCGCACAGGTAGTAGCCCGCCGCCGTGGGAGCTGCCGCCTGCACCAGGGAACTGACGCTGCCGGAAATGGGCGGAGTTTCGTCCGCCGGGGCCTCCGGCAGGGGGAGGCGGGGCAGCGCCATCCAGAACAGACTGAACGCGATGGTGAACACACAGAGCCCGTAGAACAGGCACAGACCGAATTTGCGCATGGGCAGGGAACACCCCTTTCGTGGTTTTACCGGAAGTATGGCCCGGAAGTGCGCCGGAAAATCATTTTTTGCGGTGGAATGCTGTACTTTGCCGGGCCGGATGTGGTATACTGACCATGATTGAATGGGACACCGGCCCCGCGGCAGAAGATTGGTCCTTGCCCGCGTCCGGTCGGCGTGCTATAATATGGTATCGTATGCTGGGTGACCAGCGGTTTTTTGAAAGGAAGATCACAGCGCCGCGTGCGCTGCAGTTTACCAGTATGGGTCAGGAGGCGATCCCTATCTCCAGCAATGAGATGAGAAAGATCCACCGGGGCGGCGAAGGCAGTTCTTCGCAGTCTGCGGCGGGACGTAAGGTAAATGTGAGCCAGAGCCGCCGGGAGCAGCCGGTCAGGGAACCCGGGAAGCCCGGAAAGGCTCCGAAGGAACCGAAGGAAAAGGCAAAGCACCCGATCCTGCGGTTCATCGGCCGCACCATTGCCACCCTGCTGTGCCTGGGCATCATGGCCGGCAGCCTGCTGGCCGTGGGCATGGTGTTCTATGTGGTGCAGGCTACGGCCAACGACGGCGACCTGCTGGACCTGGACAACATCCAGCTGAGCCAGTCCAGCGTGGTCATGGCCAACGATCCGGACACCGGTGCACAGGTGGAGTATGCCACCCTGCGCTCCTCCAACAGCCACCGCGTGTGGGCCGACCTGGAGCAGATCCCCACCAACCTGCAGTATGCATTCATCTGCACCGAGGACAAGGATTTCTACAACGAGCCGGGCGTCAACTTCAAACGCACCATTGGTGCTATGGTCAATGAGTATCTGCTGCCCATCTACAGCTCCAAGCAGGGTGCTTCCACGCTGGAGCAGCAGCTCATCAAGAACCTGACCGATGACAACAGCGCCAGCGGCATTGAGGGTGCTCTGCGTAAGCTGCGTGAGATCTACCGTGCGCTCTGCCTGAGCCGCAGTTACTCCAAGGAGACCATCCTGGAGGCGTACCTGAATACCATCAGCTTCACCGGCACCATCCAGGGCGTTCAAACGGCGGCCAACGAGTACTTCAACAAGGACGTCAGCGAGCTGACCCTGTGGGAGTGTGCCACCATCGCTTCCATCACCAAGAACCCCACCAACTACAACCCCTACACCAACCCTGAGAACCTGATCAACCGCCGAAACTTCATCATGTACAACATGTGGCAGCAGGGGGTCATCAGCGAGGAGGACTACCGCAACGCCGCCGCCCAGCCCCTGACGCTGGCAGAGGACGACAGCGACAAGAAGAACACCTCCGTGACCTCCTACTTCACCGATGCATTGTTCCAGGAAGTGGTGGAGGACATCATGGCCAAGGAGGGCATCTCGGAAGCGGACGCCCAGAAGATGCTGTACACCGGCGGCTTTACCATCGAGGCTACGGTGAACACCAAGCTGCAGTCCCAGATGGAAAACCTGATTCTGAACACGAACGACGCTTACTTCCCGGCCGGCTGGCATGAGGAAGAGGTGACCTCCATTTCGGACGACGACGTGCAGGTGATGAACGCGGACGGCACCCCCAAGACCCGCGTTGCCGAGGACGGCACCGTGTATTATTACCGTAACGTGCGCACCCAGGCGGCCATGGTCACGCTGGACTACGACGGCAACGTGGTGGCCATCGTGGGCGGTCTGGGCGAAAAGACCAAGAGCCTCTCGCTGAACCGCGCCTACAGCGTGGAGCGGCAGACCGGCTCCACCATCAAGCCCATCGGCGCCTATGCACTGGGCGTGGAGTACGGGCTGGTGAACTGGTCCACCATGCTCAACAATTCGCCCCTGTACCAGAAGCAGGACATGGTCATCCGGGATGAGGACTACTGCCGCAAGAACGGCCTGATGGGCCTTTCCGACAAGCAGCTCCGTGCCTACCCCAACGCCTGGCGCAGCTGGCCCCGCAACTACGGCGGCAACTACGGCGACAACAGCGATGTGCCGCTGTGGAACGGCCTGGCCCGCTCCCTGAACACCATTGCGGTGCGTGTGGGCGACCTTGTGGGCGCAAGCAACATCTTCAACTTCCTGTACAACACCCTGCAGCTGACCACGCTGGACCCCACCAATGACGTGGGTCTGGCCCAGATGGTCATGGGCAGCCAGACCAAGGGCGTGACCCCCATGGCACTGGCGGCGGCCTTCCAGATCTTCTACGACGGTGAGTATACCACCCCGCACCTGTACACCCGTGTGCTGGACCGGGACGGCAACATCTACCTGGAAAACAACGCCACCAGCTATCAGGCCCTGACCAGCGACACTGCGTATGTCATGAACCGCCTGCTGAAGAACGTGCTGTACTCCAGCGTGGGCACCGCCAGCGGCCGCTACCCCAACTCCAACGGCATGGAAGCCTTTGGCAAGACCGGTACGGCCAGTGACGAAAAGGATCTGTGGTTCGTGGGCGGCACCCCCTACTACGTCACGGCCGTGTGGTGGGGCTACGATGCGCCCTATGACATGACCAAGACCCTGACCAAGCAGCAGGCTAAGACCCGTACCTGCGTCATGGCCTGGAAGGCCCTGATGGAACAGGCTCAGGCAGACCTGCCGTACAAGGCCTTCCCGGCCTCGTCCGGGGTGGTGGAGCGCCGCTACTGCACCCAGAGCGGCCTGCTGGCCGGCAGCTCCTGCCCCAGCACGGCAGTGGGCTACTACCGTGCCGACGACCTGCCCGACACCTGCACCTACTCGCACGGTGCTTCCACGCAGGCAGCGGATCCGGCGGCCCCGGCAGAGGAAGCTCCCCAGCAGACTGTCATCCCCACAGATACAAGCAGCCTCGATACCGACTGATCTGTGCGCCGAGCGTGGACGAAGAACAACAAAAGTCGCACTTTCGTGCCCCCGGAGCCGCAATACCGGCAAGGAAAAACGGTACTTCACGAGTCAAAACTGGATAATCTGCCAAAATCACATCCGGCCTCTTGCATTGCAGGGGGTCGGATGTTATTATATTCTCTGCAAGAACACTTGTGTTTGTGAGGTGAACAAGTTGGAACGCCGCTTTTATCTGGTGGACGCACAGGTCCTGCCGGAGGTATTTCTCAAGGTGGTCCGCGCCAAGGAGCTTCTGGCCAGCGGGGAAGCGCGCAGCATTTCGGCTGCGACCCGCGCCGTGGACCTGTCGCGCAGCGCTTTTTATAAGTATAAAGATTGCATCTTTGATTCCGAGAACGACCGCGAGGTGGTCACCGTGATGGCCACCCTGCGGGACGAGACCGGTGCACTGCAGAGCCTGCTGGCCGGCATCAGTGCCGCCGGGGCCAGCATCGTGACCATCAACCAGTCCACGCCGGAAAACGGGGCTGCCCTTGTGGCGGTGACCATCCGCACCGATACCATGCAGATGACCCCGGAGGAGCTGACTGAAAAGCTCTCCCGCCAGCGCATGGTGGTGGGCGTGCACTGCGGGTACAATCTGTAACAGAGGGAGAGGGAACGCAAATGGCTAAAATTGCAATTCTGGGCTTTGGCACGGTGGGCAGCGGCGTGTACGAGGTGCTGTGCCGCAACGCTGCCGGGGTCTCCCGCCGTGCCGGTGAGCCGGTGGAGGTCAAGTACATCCTGGACCCGAAGGATTTTTCGGGTCACCCGGCTGCAAACCTGTTCGTCAAGAGCATCGACACCATCCTGCAGGACCCGGAGGTCCGGGTGGTGGTGGAGACCATCGGCGGCACCCGTTTTGCCTACCCATACGTCAAGGCCTGCCTGGAGAGCGGCCGCAGCGTGTGCACCTCCAACAAGGAGATGGTGGCCACCTACGGTGCCGAGCTGCTGGGTCTGGCCAAGGCCCACGACTGTGCCTTCCTGTTTGAAGCATCCGTGGGCGGCGGCACCCCCATCATCACCCCCATGCATCAGTGCCTGGCCGCCAACGTCATCAGCGAGGTGGAAGGCATCGTGAACGGCACCACCAACTTTATGCTCACCAAGATGGTGCGTGAGAACCTGAGCTTTGACGATGCGCTGCGGATCGCCCAGGAGCTGGGCTACGCCGAGACCAAGGACCCCAGCGACGATGTGGACGGCCGGGACGCCTGCCGTAAGATCGCCATCCTGTCCTCCATGGTCTGCGGCCACCAGATCTACCCCCAGAACATCCCCACCCGGGGCATCCGTGCCATCACCACCGCCGATGTGGAAGCGGCTGAGAAGCTGGGCTGCGTGATCAAGCTCATTGCCTGGATGAAGCGGGGCAAGGACGGCAGCGTGGCTGCCGGTGTGGAGCCCTGCCTGGTGCCCCGGGCCAACCAGCTGGCCAGCGTGGACGACGTATTCAACGCCGTGCTGGTCAAGGGCGATATGCTGGGCGACGTGGTGTTCTACGGCAAGGGTGCCGGCAAGCTGCCCACCGCCAGTGCCGTGGTGGCAGACGTGGTGGACGCCCTGAAAAACGGCTCCAAGGTCCACGACAGCCTGTTCTGGCAGCCTGCCGAGCCGGTGGACGGCATGCTCACCGACCCGACCCCTGCCGCATATTATGTGCGTGTGGCGGGCATTGCTCCTGCTGTGGTGGAAGCCATCTACGGCTACGGCAAGGTGGTGGATGAGCGCTACGACGGTTGCTCCTACTTTGTGGAGCGTGCCGACGAAAAGGCACTGGCCGAGGCAGCACGCAAGGTGGAGGCCATGGGCGGCAGCGTGAAGCTGGTGCTCAAGCGCCTGCCCGAGGAAGCATAAGAAAGGGGGCACCGGCAATGAAGATCAAGGTTTCGGTCCCGGCCACCAGCGCGAACATCGGCTCCGGCTTCGATGCGCTGGGCCTGGCGGTCACCCTGTACAACACGGTGACCTTTGAAGAAAGCGAAGTGCTGGACATCTCGTCCGCAGACGGCACCCGCATCCCCCGCGGCGAGAGCAACCTGGTGTACCGCTCGGCCAAGGGACTGTTCGAGAAGGTGGGCAAGCAGATCCCGCCCCTCAAGATCACCCAGACCAACCCCATCCCCATGGCGCGGGGCCTGGGCTCCTCGTCGGCCTGCATCATCGCGGGCCTGCTGGGTGCCAACCGGATGCTGGGCGATGTGCTCAACACCCAGGAGCTGCTGACGCTGGCCACCTCCATCGAGGGGCATCCGGACAACGTGGCTCCGGCTTTGCTGGGCGGCCTGACCAGCAGCGTGTTCGAGGACGGCAAGGTGTACTCGGTCAAGCGGAACGTGGACGAAACGCTCTGCTTTGCCGCTATCGTGCCGGACTACAAGCTGCTGACCGAAGCGGCCCGCGCGGCACTGCCCAAGGAAGTGTCTCACAAGGATGCGGTGTATAATCTGTCCCGCGCGGCATTGGTGCCGGCGGCCTTCTGTGAGGGACGGCACGACCTGCTGGCCATTGCCACCGAGGATAAGCTGCACCAGCCCTACCGTATGCCCCTGATGCCCGGCTCCAAAGAAGTGTTCGATATGGCACGTTTGTGCGGGGCAAAGGCTGTGTATGTGTCCGGCGCGGGCAGCACCGTGATGGCGGTGGCCGAAAAGGCCGATGCCGAAAAGTTCTATACCAAGCTGGAAAAGGGTCTGGAGCTGCTGGAAGGTCTGGACGGATGTGAAGCATTTACACTGCTGCGACTGGATGCCGATAACACCGGCGCAACCGTGGAATGATAAATGGGGAAAGGAAGTGCAAGGAGACTGCCTGCTGCTTCCGCCCAGCGTACCCCCTCGCGGTTCCGAGGGGCAAAAAGAGGAGAGTGACAAGATATGGCGTTGATCGTACAGAAGTTCGGCGGTT
>OGXF01002260.1_pt1 | contig 11166 bp, 8 predicted proteins | sample 1576191 | NCBI WGS metagenome assembly OGXF01 (sample SAMEA3541545, study PRJEB24748) | human gut metagenome | biome: human gut; feature: human-associated habitat; material: faeces | place: China | collected 2012
TCTTTTCGATTGGCATAAATCATTTCGGGTTTTCTCGTCACGATGTCCATTACACTTTCTTTACCAAAAGCGCGAAATCCACCCTTCAGGGCCCAAATAATAAAGTCCCAAGCGCTAAAAGTGTTCGCCCGGTGGCAAACCCACACCTTAACCGACGATGCTAAATCGTTTTAGCAAGGTCAAAAATGACTATGTTTTCGGAAGTGCGGGGAAAAATCGCCAACTCCCGAGCACAATCTCTTTTATTTCAACAAAACCCCTGATAAAGTTGGCTCAAATACTCCTTGTGCTTTGCCAGTTTCTCTTTTTCCCCGCACTTCCGAAACCGATAGCCTTTCTAGCCCAAACAACGCTCAAACGATCGGATTGCTATGTCATTTCTCGCTTGCGGACCCTCGGCTTTCCAGTACTATCGCATCCCGCCCCAGATACTGGGACTCTATCCGGCAATCCTGCCGCCCGACCATGACCATCGCTTGGTGCATTACTCAAAACAGCCAGTATTTGAGGATCTACTCGACAAGCCGGTCTGGAGATTCGTGGGCGAAAAGGGTCGCCGCGCGAACGGCAAGCTTTTTCGCAGCCGCCTGCTGACCCAGGAACCACCTCCCGGGTCGTTTAGGCAAACTGAACATGGATTTGATGTCACTTCGCCCGAGTTCACACTGCTCAACCTTGCTACGCAGGTCTCACGCAACCAGCTGCTCATGGCGTGTTATGAGATGTGCAGCTCATTTGCAGTATTTACGCCCTGCGAGCGTGCGCAAAAGCAACTTGATGAGGCAATATCCCTTAAGCTCATTCCACCCGACTGTGGCTGGGAGCGCGTTGTTGACACCAAGGGCAATGGCACCAATTTGTGGAAACGCGCGCCGCTCCTCAGCGCGGCGGATATCGCCGCGTTCGCCAAGCAGGCCGCAGGCCTGCGCGGCGTCAAGCAACTCCGTTGGGCCGCCGAACGCATGACAGGACAGACTGCCTCACCCTTCGAGGTCCAGACATCCATGCTCATCTCACTCCCCCGCGACGAAGGTGGCCTGGGCATAGACATCACCAATAACGCGCGCATCCCGCTCAGCGAAGCCGCACGTTCGCTGTATGACAAAACCTGCTGTTACGCCGACATCCTCATCGAAAGTTTCACCGACAGCATGGGTGTCATTCTGGAATGCCAAGGCCGCTCCGCTCATGACAGCGAAGCCGCGAGCCTCTCCGATGCCGAGCGCGCCACCGCACTCACAAGCATGGGCTTCGATGTCATCCAACTTACCTATGACCAGATTAAGGATAAGAAGAGCTTCGACCACATAGCCGAGCTCATCCATAAAAAGGCTGGGCTTCCCTACATCCCAAAGACTAAACAGGAGTGCGACGCCGAAGACGCTCTGCGGCAAAAGCTATTTGTCGATTGGGACGAGCTGTTCACTACCGGGCCGGCCAGCTAGCAGCTAGCAATCAGGGGCAGTGCGGGTGTGCCGGGAGCGGCTACGCGCTCGGCAAAGCCTGCCTCGGTTAGCTCGATGACCTCGGTAAACGTTGCATCGAAAAATTCCTCGGTTAGCAGGCGATACGGCGGATGATCGGGCTCGCCGGGGTTTTCGCGTACAATCTCGTGCATGACGCCGATAGTCTTGAGCACATATTCGTTATGGATGGGATACTGCCCAAAACGCGTCGCCGCGGTAAACAGGCGATTGGTCGCATGCGGAATCGAAACAATGCCCAGCGTCTTGCCAAACCAGTCAAAGTCGCCTTGCTTTTTAATGCGGAACTCCTCACACGGCTTGCCGCCGTGCGCCTCCAGATACTGGTTCACACGCGTGTTCCATACCGTGTCGGCCACCAGATGCGACCAGACGCCCAGCGTTAAATCGAGCAGCGACTGCGCCACATCTTCGGACGCAAGCGAGAACTCACTAGCGCCGAGACCGGCAACCGGCTCGGCATACTTGTAGCGCTGGGGATAGTGCACGCGGTTCAGTCGCTCGCGTTCCTCGATAATCGAGGTCGCCGCGGCCGGCGCACCGGTGGGCGAACTTTTAAGCAACGGTGCCACATAGGTATCCCAGAACTCATGCTCACGAGGCTTAGGGATGGGCTCAGGCTTGGCAAAGTGCGTAATGCGGTACGGGATGGGATCGGCGATGCCAGGGACCATATAGCCCACGAAGATATCCGGAACCACGCAGCCAAACAAAAAGGCATTGCGGTCGCGCACACTATCGGCAAGCACACTGGTGCGATCCAGCAAACGCTCCGTCTGAGCGATATGAATGTTCCAGCTTGGCATAGCCACCCCCATAAAAAACCTGGATAACTATACCATCACGGCAAAGCCGCGCAGGCGGCTACGCACGCTTTACGCAGCAACTAGTCCGTAGCACCGCTTTCGGTTCCATACGACGGCGAAGGCGCCTCGACCACATGGTGATATCGATCGATATAGATGGCGCGGGCACCCAGGCGTCGCACCAGATCCTGGTGATGCGTACTCATCAAGACCGTCTTACCCGCCGCGACGTAGGCCAGCAAGAAGTTGACCACGATGTCGCATGAATCTTCGTCGAGTCCATTGGTAGGTTCATCAAGGACCAAGATATCCGGGTTCATCGACACGACGGCCGCCAGCGCCACACGCTTCTTTTGCCCGCCCGAGAGCTGATAGGGAGAGGCGTCGGCAAGGTCGGCAACCTGGAACAGCCCCATGGCATCGCGCACGCGGCGCTCGAGCTCGTCTGCCGGCAGCCCCATCTGGGCGGGGCCAAACGCGACCTCCTCGCCAACCGTGGCGCAAAAGAGCTGCGCATCGGCATTCTGGAACACAAAGCCCACGCGCTGATGGAACCGCTGGGCCGTCGCGGAATCCTTGAGATATGCCGCATCGACCGCATGCCCGTCGAACAGGTACGCACCCGCGTCCGCGAGTTCAAGACCGTTAATAAGGCGCATGATCGTCGTCTTGCCGCAGCCATTCGGACCAAGCAGGGCAACGAGCTCGCCACGATCGACCTGCAGCGACACACCATCGACAACCGTATGCCCCGCATAGGAAAACACCACGTCGCGTAGCTCGATGAGCGGCGCGACCTCGGCGCCCGCACCGTTCGTGCCCGCCGCATTATTCATATCGATCGTCAAAACGCCGCCCTTCCCTACTCACATCGACAGTTCGACCGTCCGCGCTACAACACCGCGCACAACACGACGAGCAACGCCACAACGGCCGCGTAAACGGCATCGCGCCAGCCAAACCCGGCGCGCGCGGGCGCCGGATACGCACCGGCAAAGCCGCGACAAAGCATAGCCTCGTCCATCGCGCGGCTGCATTCCATCGCCTTGATAAACGTCATGCCCATGATACCCGCCAGCGAGTCGGTGCGCGAAAAACCCGCAGGCGCGGATCCGACGCTGCGCAGCATGACCGATTCGCACAGATCGTGCGCCGTGCGTCCCAGCACCTCGATATGCTTGAGCGCCATATCAAACGTAAAGATAACTTCGTCGGGCAGATGCAGCATTTTGAGCGCCGCCGACATGCGGCTCCAGGTAAGCGTCCACGAAACGCCCAGTACCAGCGACACATTAATGAAGGTCTTGAGCGCGATCTTGAGCATGGCGCCCGTGGCAGAAGCGCCCAGCAGCAGAGCAGGCAGCGCCAGAACCACTGCGAGTCCCGCGGCGCCGAGCGCCGGCACAAAGGTCGCGCGCAGCCCGCGTACAGGGCGCACGGCAACGAGCACCAGCGCGATAGCCGCCATCAACATGAGATACAGCGGGCTTTGCGTCAGACACACGCACAGGACGCAAACGAACATCCCCACCAGGCGCACCGGAGCCGAAACGCAAGAAAGGGCGCGGTCGACCATCGACCCGCCCTCGTGCGCGCCTCCACCCAGGCGAACCCGCTCAAGCAGGCTCGCCAGGTGCAGGACATTCTTTTGCATCACACGATGCCGAGCCCCCACGGGCTCATATCGCTCCTCGGCCGCAAGCCAGCTAGGCAGCTCGGCTATTGCCATGAGCATCGCTTTCCTTGACCGTCAGCGAGACCAGGCGGAATGCGATGGTAAGCACCGCCACGCCAATCACGCCCGAAAGAATATACATCGCGGCCTGGCCGGCAAAGCCAAGGCCCTGCTCCTCGGAATAGACCTGCAGGTAGTCGCCCGTGGGCAGCGCATCGGCAAAGGTCGGAGCATCGAGGCCGACCGAAGCCTGCAGACTGTCGTCACCAGCCTCCTGAACGGCGGTCGCGGCGCCCTCAGCGTCCCACTCGCCCCAGGCGTCACCCGTGGCCAAAAGGCCCAGCGGCGTGGCCACGATAAGCACGGCGACCAGGATAAGCGTGGGGATTAGGGAAGTCTTCTTGGCGGTACCATCGGCAGCAAGCTGGCCATCGACGGCCTCGGGCCCGACGATAACGCTCGGCGCCGTCTTCTTAATGAAACCGTAGATGGCGGCCGTCGCCACGCCCTCGATCACGCCGGCAACCAGCATATGCGGAATCAACATGGCCGGAATAGCCACGGACAGTGGGAAGGGGCAGTACAGCGGCGCGCCCGAAACGTTGGTAAAGAGCATCGGCTGAATACCAAACTCGATTGCCGCGCACAGGGCCGCCAGGCACAGGCCGACCCAACCGCTCACGACGGCAGAAACCGAGGTGCCCCAGCTCTTGTCGTGCAGACGACTGTTGAGCGCACGGAACACGATAGCAGCGACAAACGGCAGCACAAAGGCCATGTTAAAGCAGTTGGCACCAAAGGACAGGATGCCGCCGTCGCCAAACAGCAGCGCCTGCAGCGCCAGCGCGACCGAAACCGCGATGGCGGCGGCCTCCGGACCCAGCAGCAGCGCGATGAGCGCACCGCCGACGGCGTGACCCGTGGTGCCGCCGGGCAGCGGCACGTTGAACATCATGAGCAAGAAGGAGAACGCGGCGCAGATGCCCAGAAAAGCCATGTGGTCGCGATCGAGCGTGGCGCGCACCTTCTTGATGCAGTGGACCCAAACGGGCACCATCGCCACCGCCATGACGACATCGGTCTGCGGGGACAGATAATTATCTGGAATGTGCATAGCGCCTCCCGGTTGTCGGCACGCGATCGCAGTGCCGTTTGAATCACCTTGCCAGTGTTACGTATTGCTAGGTTCGTAACACGCCGCCGGCTATCATAGCAAACGGCGCACTGCCAACAGAGCAGTGCGCCGTTTTGCAATACATTTGTCACAGACGCAAGCGATCCTATCCGCGAACCTCGCCGTTTACGCCCTTGCACACCTTGGTGACGATCTTCTGGTGCGCCTTCTCGACCTCTTCGCTGGTGAGCGTGTGGTCGTCGGAGCGATACGTAAGCGCAAAGGCCATGGACTTTTTGCCCTTGCCGATGCGAACCGGATCGCGGTAGACGTCGAACAGGCGCACGCCCTCGAGCAGCTTACCGCCGGCACTGGTAATGCGGCGCTCAAGATCCTCGCAGGTCACAGCGTTGTCGACCACAATTGCCAGGTCGTGCTCAACAGTCGGGTACTGCGAGAACTCGCGGTAGTTCTCCTGGTTGCGGGCACCCTTGATCAGCTTGTCCAGGTCGAGCTCAAAGGCAACGACGACCTCATCTATGCCGCAGGCCTCGCGCGCCTCGGGGTGGATCTCGCCGACCCAGCCCAGCACGGTACCGCCAGACAGAACCTCGGCGGCACGGCCCGGCTGCAAGAAGGCGTAGCCCTCGCCCACGGCGGGACGGAAGCGAACCTTCTCGATGCGCAGCTGGGCGAGCAGCTCCTCGACAATGCCCTTACCAAAGAAGAAGCGCAGCTTGCGGTACTTCATGTTCCAGGACTGCTCGCTCCACTGGCCCGAGAGCACACCCGCCACGGACTTGGTCTCCTTGGGCAGGCTGGCGTTCTCGCGACCGTGGAACAGGCTGCCGACCTCGTACAGGTGCACGTTGGGCGTGCCGTGGGCCTCGTTATAGGCCACGGATTGCAGCAGGCCCGGCAGCAGCGAACGACGCATCTCGGTCTGCTCGGCTACCAGCGGATTCATGAGCACCACGGGGCAACCGCGGCCCTCGGTGGACATACCGATCCTCTCCAGGTCGCCCGGGGCGGCAAAGCCAAAGGTCGTGGTCTCGTTGAGGCCGCAGGCGCGCAGGATCTCGCCGACCTTGCGGGTGAGCTTCTGCTCGCGAGTCAGGCCACCGATGTGGTTCTTGGCAGCCGGGATGGTCGCCGTCACACGGCCCATGCCCCACAGGCGCAGGACCTCCTCGATCAGGTCGATCTCGCGCGGCAGGTCGGGACGGAAGCTCGGCGGGGTAACCATAAAGTCCTCGCCGTCGCGCTCAACGGTGCAGCCCAAGCGGGTGAGCGAACGCTCGATAAAGTCGGGCTCGATGTCGGCGCCGCAGATGGCATGCACGCGGGCCAGGCGCAGCTTGATGCTGTCGATGGTCTTGGGCGCGGGGAAAACGTCAACGTAGCCGGGAGCGACCTCGCCGCCGGCGATCTGCTCGATGAGCGCGCAGGTAACGTTGGCGACATCCACGCAGCCGGTCTCGTCGACCTGGCGCTCAAAGCGGATGGAGGCGTCGGAGATCAGCGACAGGTCGCGGCTGGTGTGCGAGGTACGACCGGCGTTGAAGCAGGCACTCTCGACCATCACGTCGACGGTGTCGTCCTCGATCTCGGAATCCATGCCGCCCATAACGCCGGCCAGCGCCACGGGACGCTCGCCGTCGGTGATGAGGCCCATGCCGGCGTCGAGCGTGCGCTCCTCGCCGTCGAGGGTCGTGAACTTCTCGTCCTGCTGGGCGGCGCGAACCACCACGCGGCGATGGCCCTCGCGCTCGGCAAAGGTTGACAGGTCAAAGGCGTGCAGCGGCTGACCGGTGAGCATCATCACGTAGTTGGTGATATCGACGATGTTGTTGTGCGGACGCACGCCCAGGGCGTTGAGGCGCTTGACCATCCAGTCGGGCGACGGGCCGACCTTCACGTTGCGCACGATGCGGGCGACATAGCGGTCGCACAGGCCCTCGTCGGCAATCTCGACCGAAAGCTCGTCGTCGGTCGCGCGGCCGGTCTCGGCCTTGATGGCGGGCAGCTCAACGTGAAAATCGCGGTCGAAGATGGCGCCGGTCTCGCGGGCCATGCCGATCATGGACAGGCAGTCGGGGCGGTTGGGCGTGATCTCGCAGTCGAGCACGGTGTCGCTCGAGCCCACATACTCGGCAAACGGCATGCCACAGGGCGTATCCTCGGGCAGAATCATGATGCCGGAGTGGTCGCCGCCCAAGCCGAGCTCGCGCGCGGAGCAGTTCATGCCCATGGACACGACGCCGCGAAGCTTGCTCTTCTTGATCTTGACGTCGCCGGGCAGAACTGCGCCGATCATGGCCGTGACGATGTGGTCGCCGGCCTCGAAGTTCTGCGCGCCGCAGACAATCTGCAGCGGGGCGGGGTTGCCGTCGGCGTCGAGGTTCTTGTCACCCACGTCGACCGAGCACACATACATATGGTCGCTATCGGGGTGCGGGGTCTTGGTGAGCACCTTGGCGGTCACCACGTGGTCGAAGGACTCGCCCACGGTGTCAATCGCCTCAACCTCGGTGCCGGTGCGGATATACTCGTCCGAAAGGGTCTTAGGATCTTCCGGAATATCGATCATGGTCTTGAGCCAGTCGTAAGAAACGCGCATGTAGCTCTCCTAGTTCTTAATCTCCGCATAGGGAGGAATATCAAATGAAGACGTTCGCCTTAGGGTTGTCCAGGTGCCCCAGGTTGGCGTGAAAGAGGAGCGACGCGTACTAAAGGTACGCGAGCGACGGTTTGAACGCCAAGATGGGGTGCCTGGGCAAGCCTAAAATTGGTTCAGGAAACGCATATCGCCTGTCATGAGCGTTCTGAGGTCGGGCAGGTCGTAGCGCAGGGCCGCGACGCGCTCGGCGCCAATGCCAAAGGCGAAGCCGGTGTACTTCTCGGGGTCGATGCCGCAGTTGATAAGAACGTTGGGGTCGACCATGCCGCAGCCCAAGATCTCGATCCAGCCGCTGTGCTTGCAGAAGTTGCAGCCCTTGCCGCCGCACACGTGGCAGCTCACGTCCACCTCGCAGCTGGGCTCGGTGAAGGGGAAGAAGTGCGGGCGGTAACGCGTCTTGCGGTCCTCGCCAAACATGCACTTAACAAAGTAGTCGAGCGTGCCCTTAAGATCGCCAAAGGTGATGCCCTCGTCGACGACCAGGCCCTCGATCTGGTTGAACTGCGGCAGGTGGCAGGCGTCGGCCGTATCGGGACGATAGACGGTGCCCGGGCAGATCATGTAGATGGGCGGCTTTTGCGACTCCATGGTGTGGATCTGCACGCCCGAGGTCTGGGTGCGCAGCAGCACGTCGGACTCGCCATGGGCGTGAGCCTCGGGGTGCGCGACGCTGCCGGGGTTGTTGTCGACCACGTAGAAGGTATCGCGGGCCGAGCGGCTCGGGTGATCCATGGGCGCGTTGAGCGCGGTGAAGTTGTAGTAGGAGGTATCGACCATGGGGCCGGACTCGACGGTGTAGCCGATGCCACAGAAGATGTCCTCGGCCTCCTCGATAATCTGCTTGATCAGGTGCTGGTGACCGATCTGCGGACGGATGCCCGGCAGCGTAATGTCGACGGCCTCGTGCTCGAGTGCGTGCTTGAGGGCGGCGGCCTTCATCTCGGTGGTGCGCTCGTCGAGCATGCCCTCGATCAGCTGGCGCATCTCGTTGGCGCGCTTGCCCATGACGGGACGATCCTCGGGAGCGAGCTTGCCCATCATACGCATCAGGCCGGTGATGCGGCCCTTGCGGCCGAGCAGCTCAACGCGCGCAGCCTCGAGCTTTGCGGCGTCGTCGGCGCCTGCGACGAGCTCCTTGGCCTCTTCCTCGAGTTTGACCAGATCATCAATCAGACTCATGTCTTCCCTTTCGTCTCTCGCGTATCCGCGCTCCAGGACGGCTGACGCCGCCCGATGCTGCGGATGCGCGGCCCGGTTCGGTAACAAAAAACCGCCCTCGGGCATGTGCATTGCCCAAGGACGGTTAAATTCCGCGGTACCACCTTGTTTGACCCGACGGATGTCTGGCCCGCCGCGCCCACTCTGCGCCTCTTGTCGCGAGGCTCACGGCTTCCCTACTGGGGCTTTGCTGCCACTGGCCGCGCGCCCGTTGAGGTCGCTGCTCGGGAGTGAACGCTTGGCCCTTGCCACCGCAGGAAGGCTTGCAGCCCATGACCTTCCCTCTCTTGCCGGCGACACGGCGGGCAAAACCCTCTCCGTCAACGCATTGGGCTATAGGATAACACATTTCGCGAGCGCATCGCCGCGTTCCGTTTTGTTCGCGCTGGGTACAAAGCAGGTAGCTGTGCAAACTGGCCGTGCCCCCGCCTGTGGCGCTCGGCCTGCGAGATTAAGGATACGATATGGGAAAGAAACTCGATAAGAAGGCCAAGCCCGCAGCGGGCAAGACGCCTAAAGGCATGAAGGTCGACAAGGCCGTCAAAAAGTTCCGCAAACTCGAAGGCAAGCTGTGGACTCGCGAGTACCTGCTCAAGATTGCCGAGTTCGATGGAGCGACGATTGCTCCCGCCAACGGCGCTGCCGCCCGTGCCGACGCCATGGGTACGCTTGCCGGCGAGCATCACAAGCTGCTGACCAGCGAGAAATCCGTTGAGCTCGTACGCTCGTTAGCGCGCGAGACGGTTGCAGGCGGACATGTAGACGACCCGCAGCTGCTCGACGAGATCCGCGTGCTCGGCCGCGACCAGCGCGAAGCGAGCGTTGTCCCTACCGAGGAGGCCGAGGCCTGGACCAGGCTCACCTGCGAGGCCGACGCCGTGTGGCACAAGGCCAAGACGGCCAATGACTGGACGAGCTTTGAGCCCTATGTGGACAAGATCGTGGGCCAGCTCAAGCATCAGGCCGAGCTTATGGACCCCAAGCGCGACCCATACGACGTTTGGCTCGACCAGTACGAGCGCGGCCTTTCCGCCAAGAGCTTCGATGCGTTTTGTGACGAGGTCAAGGCCACGGTCGTGCCGCTCGTGCACGTCATCGGCGAGCGCGGCCAGCAGCCGGCCGCCGACTTTTTGCACGCCCACGTGCCCGAGGCTGCCCAGCGTGCCATGAGCTTCGACCTGATGAAGCTTGTCGGCCTGAACCTGGACGACACCACGCTTGCCTTTACCGAGCACCCGTTTAGCGAGGGTTTTGCCGTGGGTGACGCGCGCATCGCGACGCACATCTACGAGGACGATTGTATCTCCAATGTCTACAGCATCATCCACGAGGCGGGACACGCCATGTACGAGCTGGGCGTGAACCCCGCCTATGCGCGCACGTGCCTGGAGGGCGGCACCTCTATGGGCATCCACGAGAGCCAAAGCCGATTCTTCGAGAACACCGTGGGCCGCAGCCGCGCCTTTATGGGGCCGCTGCTCGAGGTACTGCGCCGCCACGCGCCCGAGGTCTATGGCAGCGTGGACGAAGACACGCTCTACCGCGCCGTGAACATCGCGCAGCCGTCGCTGGTCCGCACCGAGGCCGACGAGCTCACCTATCCGCTGCATATTATGGTGCGCTACGAGATCGAGCGCATGCTGTTTGCCGGCGAGGCCACGGCCAAGGACATCCCCGCGCTTTGGAACCGCTTCATGGATGAGTACTTGGGCATTCCCGTTCCCGACGACACGCGCGGCTGCCTACAGGATACGCACTGGAGCGGCGGCTCGTTTGGCTACTTCCCCACCTATGCGCTGGGCAGCGCCTACGACGCCATGTTTGTGCCGGCCATGTGCCGCGACGGCGTCGACCTTACCGGTGCCTGCGCGAGCGGCGATCTGGCGCCCGTCCGTGCCTGGCTGGGCGAGCACATTTGGCAGTGGGGCCGCGCCAAGGACGCGCCGGAGCTCATCAAGGGCGCCTGTGGCATGGACTTTGACGCCCGTTACTACTGCAGCTACCTCCAAGACAAGTTCACCACGCTGTACGAGCTGTAAGGATTGACCAGCACGCCATCGCCAACGCCAACCATGTTGACGCCGATGTCTTGGCAACGTCAGCGAAAACGGCCCCAAGCGAGCAAGGTGACGTGAAATCAAAACCACCCCTAAAAGGGGTGGTTTGCTCTTAGGGTATAACCCTTGGAT
>OGXF01002284.1_pt1 | contig 11034 bp, 8 predicted proteins | sample 1576191 | NCBI WGS metagenome assembly OGXF01 (sample SAMEA3541545, study PRJEB24748) | human gut metagenome | biome: human gut; feature: human-associated habitat; material: faeces | place: China | collected 2012
TCTCGTCCTGCGCGAGCAGGAGCCAGCCTGCGTTATAAGTCTGCAGCTTAACGCGAATCGGAATCATCACCAGCAGGTACACAACCTGCAGCGCTCCCGCAATCACTTGATACTGTGCCATATCCGAGACAGCCATAGCAGCCGCAAACACGATTGTCGAATAGATGACGGTCGGCACGATTGACCAGATAATGCCGCGCAGCCACAGCGTAAACACCATGCGGATGCCCGCCCAGACACTTTTCAGCGAGGTAAACGGATACATGAGTGTACCCACCGTTACATCCTCGCCGTGTGCGAGGCCGATGTAAAAGTGCATGAGGCCGAACTGCAGGGGGCCCGTAATCGCCAGCATAAGCGCAATGCACAACCATACCGTATTCAGTCCGCGCGAGAGTGCCGCCATCAACTGGTAATCATTCGCAGAAACACCGCCCGCGATGAGCGCGAACGCTCTGCCGAACACGGAAACGTACAGGATCACCATCAGCAGCACATACGGCACGAGGTACATCAGCTGGATGCCGATACACCGGCCAAGGTTTTCCATTACACGCGCCTTCTGCTCCCGCTTAAGCTGTCTGCGGGTCTCAGCTGTAAAATTATTCATAAAATTCTCCGTTTTCTTTATCATTCACCGACGTAAACGACCTCATCCCGCTTGGAATAGGTGGAGCTGTTGGCCAGCACCTCGGTCGTCTTGCCGTTTTCGGTAATCTGCTTGTAGGTCTTGGTCGAGTAGCCCGTGATGCCCGAGGTCTCCACACGGCTGTCGCCTGCCTCCATCGAGCTGTCCGTCTTTGTAACGGTCTCCGGCTTGTAGGTCTCGAGCACCTCTGTGCGGGTCGTGACCGTCTTGTCGCTCGTTTTGGTGCCGACAATGGTCATGATCATCTGACCGTCGGTCTGCTCGGCAAGAATCTTGACCGGATACGCCGTATTGTTGACGAACCGGAAATCCAGATTGCCGTAATCCACGGTTGCGTCCTCGCCGAGCGGTGTGTAGGACACGGTAAAAGAATGATTATGTCGTTCGGTCACCTTCAAATCGGCACGCAGCACGGCCATGTACAGCGTCGAGGACGGCTGGCAGACACCGCCGCCGAACTCGTCAATAATCTTGCCGCCCGAGTAGGCGTGCGCCTCCTGATAACCGCGTGCGGCTGTACGCTCGCCAACCGTGCCATTATAGGAAAACTCGTCGCCCGGATTGAGGATGGTGCCGTTGATGGCTTTAGCCGCCAGACGGATGTTGTTCGTACGCGGTGCGTTGCCCTCGTCGAGATTGGTCGCCGTGCGCGCGAGCGTATCGTGGAACAGCTTCGCCTTGAGCGTCTCTGCCGTGATGGACGGCTGGGTGATCGTCACCGGAATGGTGTAGGTCTCCTGCGAGCCGTCGCCGATGATCTCCCTGGCTTTGTCAGTGTCGAACGATACGCCTGCCTTGCCGGCAATGATGGTCTTGCCGTCCTTCTTGCTGACGGTGGCATTGACCGGGTCACCGATAATGTCGGCTGCGATCTTGTCAACGTCAATCGCCGGAGCGGCTGTCACATCGGTCGAGACCTCATACGGCTCAAAGTCCATCAGGCGGATCTGATCGGTCAGCGCCTGCTCTACCGCATCCGTGTCAAACTTGACGCCCGGCTTGCCGGAATGCACGATCAGATTGCTGTCCTTCAGCTCCCAGGTCGGATTGACCGGCTCGGTCAGCGCCGTGTCCGCGATTTCGTTGAGCGTGCCGCGCAGGCTTTCCTCGTCTACGGTTGCCGCAATCTGCGCCTCTCTGTGACCGCGCATTGCGCCGATGATATCGTGCACGCGCTCGAGCGGATTGCCGGTGCGGCCTATTTCATAGGCGTTCTCGGCGGACTGGATGCCGTCCACGCTTTTCAGCACCTTATCGACCGGAATATCATAGTTGGAGTCGTAAATCGTCACCGTGACATTTTTGCCCTCGTACAGCGGCGCACTCTGGTCCTCGATGGTGTTTGCCGCATCATCGCGGTTCATGCCGCCGACCACGATCGGTCCGACAGTCACACCCGGAAAAACATTCGGGTAGCAGTACACATAGCCGAATGCACCGGCTGCCGCCGCAATGACAACCCCGACGGCAATCTTTACACCGATGGGAACACGACGTTTCTTCTTCGGCTGCTTCGCTTCCGTCCGGACGGCCTGCGCCGGTTTTTCCGACTTTGGGGCCTGTTTTTTGATCAAATGCGCTCCCTTCTTCGGTTTATTTGCGCTTTTATCTGCCATGAGTATACCTCTTAACTAATCTATGTCTATGCTTGGAATTGTTTACTGATGTAACGAAAACGTCAAATGCATCGTCTTTCCCCTTTATGCTGTATTTCATTTGTCTGATGTTTCCACGCCGAAGCGCGCATGAAATAGAATTTGCTGTGCAAATTCCAAAAAAGAGGGAACATATATCACTCTATTTTGACATCCGGAGGGAGAAAGTTTCCGCATGGGAACTTCCGGACGACTTTGGAACGGTCTATGGTCCGTTCCTGCTTGTCGGCGAAACCACGGTTTCGCGACAGCCATTCGACAGGTACACCTTTATATTATAGCGCCCTGTATTCATGATAGCAACCACAAATTCGGATAAATTCGGTATATGCCGTCATAATCTGTCGCTTTAACTTGCTATCAGATGTATTTTCTGATATAGTATTATTAGTATGTGTAGAAGTTGTTTTCACAGCCACTGCACACCGCCTGAACGGTATTTTTCCCGCATACTGCGTTGTTTCCCTTTGTAATCCCACGGATTACTGCAGAAAAACGCCTTGTCTGCAGAAAAAATCCTCGTCCATCCGGCGCACTCTGGCTGTAAAAGCAACTTCATATTTTGTGAAAAAGAGGAGTAAATGTAAGTGAAACAATTAGGACTGTTAATTCGACTGATTATCGGCATCATCGCCGGTATCCTCATCGGTATGTGCGGACAGTGGTTCGGCATCGCGGACACTGCGTTCTTCGTTACCATCATCCGCCTGCTGGCAACCTTTACCTCGCTGTTCTCGACCTTCCTGTCGTTCATGATCCCGCTGATCATCCTGTCGTTCATCACGGTCGGCATGGCAGAGCTTGGCAAGAAGGCCAACCGTCTGTTCGGTCTGACCCTGCTGCTGGCCTACGGCACAACCGTTATCTCCGGTCTGCTGACCTTCTTCATCGGCAAGGCCGTTCTGCCGGGACTTATTCAGCCCATCACCGGCGATGTACTCGAGAGCAACGCCTTCGAGCCGCTGTTCACCATCACCGTTGACCCGATATTCGGCGTTATGACGGCGCTCGTGTTCGCATTCGTGCTCGGCATCGGCATGGCAAACCTCAAGGGTGATTCCCTGCTGAACGTTTTCCGTGATCTGCAGAAGATCGTTACCGGCGTACTCAGCCGCATTATCATTCCGCTGATTCCGATCCACATCGCAGGTCTGTTCGCCAACATCGCAGCCGAGGGCCGTCTGGCGGCTACCGTCAAGATGTTCGCTTCCCTGTATGCTATCATTATTGTGCTGCAGCTGCTGTACATCTTGTCTCAGTTTGGTCTGGCAAGCATTGTCTGCCGCAAGAACCACTTCAAAAGCATGAAGAACGCCGCTCCGGCGTACTTTACCGCACTCGGCACCCAGTCGTCTGCATCGACTATTCCGATTGCACTGAACTGTGCATATAATAACAACATCAACAGCGACGTTGCCGACTTTGTCGTTCCGCTGTGCGCTACCATCAACCTCAACGGTGATACCATCTGCCTCGTACTCGGCTCGATGGGTATCATGCTTGCAAGCGGCATGAACCCAACCTTTGCCATGTTTGCTCCGTTTGTATTCATGCTGGGCGTTACCATGGTTGCGGCTCCGGGTGTACCGGGCGGCGGCGTTATGTCGGCACTCGGCCTGATCACCTCGATGCTCGGCTTCACCGACCCGATGCAGCAGCTTATCATTGCCCTGCACTTCTCGCAGGACAGCTTCGGCACTGCTACCAACGTCACCGGCGACCAGGCGATTGCCCTCATCGTGGACAAGGTAGACCGTTCTGCTTCCGAAAAATAACCGAGAAGCTGTTTTCATAACCATCCCTCGGCTATAAAAACAACTTCTACTCTCCTGAAAGGCGGCGATTCCGGTAAATGGATATTCTGCTCGATATTGTGCATTCAGTTGACTACGGCGTTCTCGCGTACATCTCGGAGCACTGGCGCGGTGGTCTGTCCGACACAGTCTGGAAGGTGTTCTCCCTGCTGGGCAGCTATGGTGCTGTCTGGATTACGCTTGCCGTACTGCTGCTGTTCTTCCGGCGAACACGCCGCGCCGGCGCGGCGATGCTGATCGCGCTCGGTGTCGGCTTTCTGCTTGGCAACGTGTTCCTCAAGAACCTTGTCATGCGGCCGCGTCCATTTGTCACCCACACCGACCTGACAGCGCTGCTCGTTCCGGAGGACCCGTGGTCGTTTCCGTCCGGACACACGCTCAGCTCGTTTGCGGCAGCTTCGGCGCTGTACTTCTTCCACCATAAGACCGGTTTCCTGGCCTTTCTGCTGGCGGCAGCCATTGCGTTTTCGCGGCTGTATGCCAGCGTCCATTACCCGACCGACGTACTGGCCGGAGCGGTCATCGGCGTGCTGTGCGGCATTATCGCTGCATGGCTGACCGACCGCGTTACCGACCAGTGCCACACGCTCCGGCTGAGAAAGGGCAAAAAATGAATCAATACAAACGCCTTCTCGGCAATACCTTTATCTTCGCGATAGGCACGTTCAGTTCCAAGATTCTCGTTATCCTCATGCTGCGTTTCTACACCGGCATGATGACGCAGGATGAAATGGGTGTCGCCGACCTGATCATCAAGACCACCAGTATTCTGTATCCGGTGGTGTCGCTGTCCATCGGACAGGCGGTCATCCGCTACGGACTTGAGCGCAAGTATTACAAGCGCAGTGTGTTTACCATTGCGCTTGTAACCGTGCTGTGCGGCTTTATTATCGCACTGCCGTTTCATCCGCTGCTGAGTCTCATCCACTATAACACCTCGGCGGGTGTTACCGGCTCACTGCTTGAGTATCAGTGGATCATCTACCTGTATGTTCTGACCTCGTGCACGCAGAATGTGTGCAGCCAGTTCATCCGCGCGCTCGGACACGTCCGCCTGTACGCGATCGACGGCATTTTCCGTACGTTCGTCACCATCATGCTGAACATCCTCTACCTGAAGGTGTTCCGTTGGAACATCCTCGGCTATGTGTTCTCCATCATCTGCTCGGACGCACTTTCCACTGTTTGCCTGTTCATTATCGCCGGTTTGTGGAAGTACGTCAAGCTCAAGCGTCTGGACACACACCTGTGGCGCGGAATGCTGGCGTACTCGCTGCCGCTCGTGCCGGATGCGATTCTCGTGTATATTATCGGCTTCTCGGATCAGGTGTTCCTCGCTTCCATGCAGGATACCGCAGTCAGCGCCATCTACTCGATCGCCTACCGTGTACCGACACTGATCGCGCTTGTTGCGTCCATCTTTGTTGATGCATGGCAGATATCCATGGTCAACAACAACACCAAGGAGGAGCAGATCACGTTCTTCTCGAACGTCGGCAACACATACTCGTCCATCGTGTTCATCATCGCGTCCGGCGGCGTAATGTGCGCCAAGCTGGCTATGACGGTTCTCGCCGTGCCCAGCTACTATATCGGCTGGACGTTCATCCCGATTCTGGCGATCGGCGCGGGCTTCAACTGCCTGTCCAGCTTCCAGAAAAGCGTGTATCTGCTGGAAAAGAAGACGGTTGCGTCCTTCCTGTCCACGGCATTCTCCGCGGTCATTAACATCGGTCTGAACGCCCTGCTCATCCCGCGGATGGGCGGCACGGGTGCGGCGCTGGCAACGCTCATCAGCTATGTGGCTCTGTTCCTGTACCGTGCAATCGACAGCCGTCGGTTCATGCCGGTCCGCTGGAAGGTGCCGCGCCTGACGCTGACCGTGATTTTGCTTGCCGTGCAGTCCGTACTCATGCTGCTCGAGCCGCCGCTGTGGCTCGTCTGGCAGATTGCGCTGTTCGGCGCGGTTGCGGCACTCAACAGCCGCGAGATGCTGCTCAGTGTCAAAAAGCTGCTGCATCGAGCATAAGTTTATATGCAAAGGGAATGCCTGTGAGGTGTTCCCTTTTTCTTTTGCTGTCTACACGACATTATCACGTTATATTGTAGGATGCGCCGACTCGGTGCACCGCCTGTAAACCACATGCACGCACATAGAAGATAAAACCGCATCGTTCATTCTCCATTCTCAATACTCCATTACTCAACGAAAAAAAGACAGACGAAAAATCGTCTGTCTTTTTGCGTTAGATGGAAAAATTAAGCGTTCCGTTATTAACAAGATCCTCGAGCGTGACCGAATCAACATAATTATTGATTGCGTCATACAATCCGCGCCAAAAGCTGAGCGTAATGCATTCATCTACACGAGGACAATCCACCGGCTCGTGCTCCAAACACGCCACCGGCGCAAGAGAGCCTTCGGTAATACGCAGAATATCGCCCACGGTATACTCCGAAGGATGCCGCGCCAGCTGATAGCCGCCCTGTGCGCCTCGCGTCGAGATAACAAAGCCCGCACGCGAAAGCTGCACCACGATCTGCTCCAGATACTTGGCCGAGATCTGCTGTCGCTTGGAGATATCGCGCAGCGGAATGTAGCCGCCTGCGTCATGCTGCGCCAGGTCGATCATCAGACGAAGCGCATATCTTCCTTTGGTTGAAATCTTCATAGTTGCAAATTCCCCTTTTTACTAATATACCACAGGTTTACTATGAATTCAAGTCCAAACCGATTTTTTGTTTACAATTTTTTCAGAATTGCCTCAATATGCTCATTGGCCTGCTCCACTTCCCAGTGCAGCTCGGTTGCGGAAATACGCTCCGCGCCATGGCCGAGAATAATCATCTGCTCCATGCCGTCCGATGTAGCCACACGAACACGGTGCTTGTGCGACAGGTCGTAGGACGCCTGCTCAATGTACATATCCGCGGTTTCGGCCTCCTTGGTGTAGACAATATGGATGCCGCCGCGCTGCTCAATTGAGCCGGTGCCGCCTTTGACCTTATAGGCATCGAACACGAGAATAAGATGGCATCTGCGCACACCCTGATAATTGCTCAGCACGTTGACGAGCGCTTCACGGGCTGCGTTGACATCACGGGCGGCAATGTCGCGCAGCTCGTCCCACGAGAAGATGATGTTGTAGCCGTCCACGAGCAGATAATCGTCCTCACGAATGCGGGTGACGTACAGCTGCTCAAGCGTCGCGGCCTTTTTACGGCTCTGCTGAAAGGCTTCAAAGCCGCGGTTTTTGACCGGACCGTAGGTGCGTTCAAACAAGGCCCGCAGTTCCGCATCGCCGCCGAAGCCGTCTCCGCCGCCTGTGCCGGAGGAACGCACCGGACGGACTTGTTCCGGCTCTTCTTCCTTAGGTTTAAGCACGTTTGAGGTATCCGCATGCGCGTGCTCCGGCACTTCATCCCACTTGACAACATAGCCTGCACCGTGCGAACAGAACACGGAATCCGGCGTATTTTCCACATCGGCGGTCGGGTCGTAGGCGGCTGCCGAGATGACTTTCTCCGCGTTGTGGCAGGGTGCGTAGCCGTCCGGTGTGCACGACAGCCGACCGCGTCCCTTGGTGTACGCGGCAACCTCGGTCCAGTAGTTGCGCATGGTGGAGACCGGCGCCGTTCCGGTCAGAAGCGAGCCGTGAGCACCCTGCTCGGGCGGCTCGAACGTGCCGTTCATTCGCTGAATGTCGGTCATGGCGCGTCCGACGCACTCGTCCGGCAGCTCCAGCCGGAAGACGTAATACGGCTCGAGCAGCAGACTCTCGGTGCGCATAAGGCCGTTGCGGACGGCGCGGTAGGTCGCCTCACGGAAGTCACCGCCTTCCGTGTGCTTGACGTGTGCGCGGCCTGCAAGGATGGTTATCTTCACATCCGTGATGGGTGCACCGGTCAGCACGCCCAAGTGCGTTTTTTCCGCCAGATGCGTGAGGATCAATCGCTGCCAGTTTAGGTCAAGCACATCGGTCGGACACGCCGTTGACAGCTGAATGCCGCTGCCGCGCTCTGCCGGTTCAAGCAGCAGATGCACCTCGGCGTAATGCCGCAGCGGCTCGAAATGGCCGATGCCGATCACCGGCTCGGTGATGGTCTCGCGGTAGACGATGCTGCCCTCGTCAAAGGTCACATCCACGCCGAAGCGTTCCGCGATAACGCTGGTGAGGATTTCCAGCTGCACTTCGCCCATGAGCTGCAAATGGATTTCGCCTAATCGTTCGTTCCACACCACGCGCAGCTGCGGGTCCTCCTCCTCAAGCTGGCGCAGGTTGCGCAGCATGACATGTGCGTCGCACCCTTCCGGCAGGCACACGCGATAGCCGAGAACCGGCTCGAGAACCGGCGGCAGCGCACCGGCTTCCGCGCCAAGACCCATACCCGGACGCGTGTGCGTAAGTCCTGTCACCGCACAGACCATGCCGCTCTCGACGCGCTCAGCCGTGCGGAATTTTTCACCCGAGTAGATGCGGATGCCGCTCACTTTTTCCTGCCAGCCGCCGTCCTCGCCGCCCGAAAGCTGCTCGCGCACGGACAGCGCACCGCCGGTGATTTTGAGATATGACAGGCGGTTGCCCTGTGCGTCACGCGCGCTTTTGAACACGCGCGCACGAAAACGGGAAAAAAGTTCTGTTTCGTGACGATTTTGAACACGCGCGCACCAAAATCCATACTGTACTGCGGTGCAGGAAGATAGCGTTCCAGACCGTCCAGCAGCGCGTCCACGCCGTCCAGTTTGAGTGCCGAGCCGAAATAGCACGGGAACGCTTTTCGTTCCGCAACCAGCTGTGCGATCTGGCTGTCGTCCACCATTCCTGTCTCGAGGTACTGCTCGAGCAGACCTTCATCGCACAAGGCAAGCTCCTCTGCCATTGTGTCCGTCGAAGTGAAGTCCACACAGCCGCTGTCCAGCCGCGATTTCAGCTCCTGCAGGAGTGCATTTCGGTCTGCGCCGTCCAAATCCATCTTGTTGATGAACAGAAACGTCGGGATTCCCTGCCGCGTCAGCAGCCGCCACAGCGTTTCCGTATGCGCCTGCACGCCGTCCGTGCCGCTGATGACCAGCACCGCACAGTCGAGCACCTGCAGTGTGCGCTCCATCTCCGCCGAAAAGTCAACGTGACCGGGCGTGTCCAGCAGTGTCACCTCGGTGTGCGGCAGAGAGAACTCCGCCTGCTTGGAGAAAATTGTGATACCGCGCGCGCGCTCAAGCGCAAACGTGTCGAGGAACGCATCCTGATGGTCCACGCGGCCTAATTTTTTCAGTGCACCCGCCTGATACAGCATGGCTTCCGACAGAGTGGTTTTTCCGGCATCAACGTGCGCCGTGATGCCAATACAGATATGTTTCATAGCAAAATTCGCTTTCATATTCGAGTGATTCTAACTCCTACTATTATCGCAGGTTTTGCGCGATTCTTCAAGGCATAGCATGTATTCTTTCCCGTTATATCGTCATAAACAACAGATATTGGACAAATTTCTTGTGCAGGTTTACAATAGAACCATCAGCAAAGGCGCTGAAACCTACCGACTAAGGGGTTTCAGCACCTTTTTGTTTTCTTGTATTCCAAATCTTAACAGGAGCGATAGATATGCAGTATGAAATTTCCAACCGAATGTCCGACGTACACGGTTCGGCCATCCGCGAGCTGTTCAAGCTGGGCGCGGACCCGAATATGATTTCGTTCGGCGGCGGCAACCCGTCTGCGGAGACTTTCCCGGTTTCCGAGATTGCGGACATCATCGCGGACGTCATGAAGAACGCACCGGTCTCTGTTCTGCAGTACGGTCTGTCCGAGGGCTATACGCCGCTGCGCGATACGATGAAGGACTACCTCACCCGCACACAGGGTTTTGATTTCGAGAACAATGAGTTGTTCATCCTGTCCGGCGGTCAGCAGTGCGCCGACCTAACCACTAAAGTTCTGGTAAACGAAGGCGATGTCATTCTGACTGAGGACCCGGCCTTTGTCGGCTGCCTGAACACATTCCGTTCGTATGGCGCCAAGCTGATCGGCATTCCGATGCAGCAGGACGGCATGGATACGGATGCGCTCGAGGCCGCTCTCAAGGCGCACCCCGAGGCCAAGCTGCTGTACACGATTCCGTCCTTCCAGAATCCGTCCGGCATCACAACTACGCTTGAAAAGCGCAAAAAGGTGTATGAGCTGGCGTGCAAATACGACATTGCCATCCTCGAGGACAACCCGTACGGCGAGCTGCGCTTCTCCGGCGAGGATGTGCCAACCATCAAGTCGATGGACACCGAAGGCCGCGTGCTGTACGCAGGCAGCTTTTCCAAGGTTATGGCTCCTGCGTTCCGACTGGGCTTCCTTGTGTTCAACAAGTCGCTCACCATGCCGCTGACCATCGCCAAGCAGACCACCGATGTACACTCTAACGTGCTGTTCCAATATGTCTGCAACGAGTACATGACCAAGTACGATTTTGCCGCGCACCTCGACAAAGCGCGTGACGTATACCGCGCTAAGTGCAATCTCATGCTCGATACCATGCGCCGCACCTTCCATCCGGCGGTCACGTTCTCGCAGCCGGAAGGCGGCCTGTTCGCCATGGCCTTCCTGCCGGACGGCATGGATTCGCAGCCGTTTGTCCGCGAAGCGATTCAGCGCGGTGTACTCTGCGTGCCCGGCTCAGCGTTCCTGGCAGACGAAAAGCAGGTGTCCAACGCCTTCCGTCTCAACTATTCTACCCCGACCGACGAGCAGATCGTCAAGGGCATCGAAATTCTCGGCAAGCTCACCCACGAATGGATCAAGGAGTAATAAAAATGAAAGTTATGGCATTCAACGCCCGTCCGGACGAACGCGCGTTTTTCGATCACTTCAGTCAGTCGCTTGATATGGACCTTACGCTGCAGAAGGACACGCTGACCCTCGATAAT
>OGXF01002294.1_pt1 | contig 10998 bp, 8 predicted proteins | sample 1576191 | NCBI WGS metagenome assembly OGXF01 (sample SAMEA3541545, study PRJEB24748) | human gut metagenome | biome: human gut; feature: human-associated habitat; material: faeces | place: China | collected 2012
ATCTCGGCTGAAAAGGATGACCGATGCTCACTGTACGCAATTCAAGATACACTCAACGATTATCTGGACTCGTTTCGCCAGCGACACGAGGATGTCCAAAATGCCTGTGCGTTTCGCTATCACGATGCATTGCTCGTTTTTGTCTCGTATGCCACCGATGAACAGCACGAGGGCGTCTTCTGCGACCTAGAGAATGCCATTCGAGGCGTTGGCGTAAATTACTGCGGCGTAGGCGACCTGGTACCCCTCGGCGAGGCAGATATCTCCATTCGCCAGGCAACGATTCTTCTCAATGAATCCCATCTGAGCGGAGCGCGCAGGCTTGAGTGGTCGGATCTGTCCATGGACGCTTTCTCGTATGCAGCGCAGACCAACCCAATGTTCGAGCGCACCGCGCAAGGTTTCCGCCGCCGTATCGAAAACTACGACGCACACAACTCTACCGAACTGGTCCAAACGGCACGCGCCTTTGTGCGCTGCAGCGGCGACATCGTCGACACCGCCGAACACCTACACCAACACCCCAACACCGTCCGATATCGGTTGCGGCGCATTCGAGCGCTCCTTGACATGGATGACTCACACGACCGTGAGCTACTCGTATTCCTTTCGCTCGCCTTCCTTAGCAGATAGCGCGAGCTAACCAGAATCGTCATTTTTCACAAAACAGCCCCAACTACGCTCGGATGATTGGGCTTACAGGCCGCCAATCGTTCATGAATGTCCATACATTTGTAAAAAATAACAAATAGACCCCTAGAAGGCTTTGAGTTGGCACCAAATACACGGCATCTGGGTGCTTCTAGACTTTGAGTCATGGTTTCGGCGTGCCGCTGCACCGGCACCCGACAACAGGTATCGATGCCCCAAATGGGGCGAACGAAACACCTAACCTGTCTGGAGGGGCCCGCACGGGCGTCCGTCGGGGATAGGACAAAACCCGACGAAAGGGGACAAACTATGACTGATTCGGTTTTCCAGGGTCGCCACCTGCTCTCCACGAGGGACTACACCAAGGACGAGCTGATGTGGCTCATCGGCTTCGCCGAGCACCTCAAGGACCTCAAGAGGCGCAACGTCCCGCACCGCTACCTCGAGGGCAAGAACGTCGCACTCCTCTTCGAGAAGACCTCCACCCGCACCCGCGCCGCCTTCACCACCGCCTGCATCGACCTAGGCGCCCATCCCGAGTACCTGGGCAAGGGCGACATCCAGCTGGGCAAGAAGGAGACGGTCCTCGACACCGCCAAGGTGCTCGGCTCCATGTTCGACGCCATCGAGTTCCGCGGCTTCAAGCAAGACCACGTCGAGCAGCTCGCCGAGTATTCCGGCGTCCCCGTGTGGAACGGCCTCACCGACCGCGAGCACCCCACCCAGATGCTGGCCGACTTCATGACCATCAAGGAGCACTTCGGCAAGCTCGAGGTCCTCACGCTCGCCTACTGCGGCCAGGGTCGCAACAACGTCCAGAACTCCCTCATGATCACCTCCGCCATCCTGGGCGTGAACTACGTCAACGCCACGCCCAAGGAGCTCGAGCCCGACCCCGAGATCGTCGCCCTCGCGCAGAAGTTCGCCGCCGAGTCCGGCGCCACCATCCGCGTCACCAACGACCCCGTGGACGCCGTCCGCGGCGCCGACGCCGTCTACACCAACGTCTGGGCGGCCATGGGCGAGGAGTCCCAGTTCGCCGAGCGCGTCCGCCTGATGACCCCGTTCCAGGTCAACGCCGAGCTCGTCTCCCACATCGAGAACCCCGACTGGATCTTCCTGCACTGCCTCCCGGCCTTCCACAACGCCGAGACCGAGTATGCCGCCAAGATCAAGGAGGAGCACGGCATCGAGGCGATGGAGTGCACCGACGACGTAATCTACAGCGAGCACTCCCGCTGCTTCGAGGAGGCCGAGAACCGCATGCACACCATCAAGGCCATCATGGCCGCGACCCTCGGCAACCTCTACATCCCGCGCGTCTAGCACGGAGCACCGATTTTCCACGCGCCGCACGGTACCCCCCCCTCCGCGCGGCGCCCCTCCATCCGCCTCAAGAGAGGAAGCCCCATGGCTGAAGAAATTAAGGAAAAGCCGGCGAAGAAGAAATTCCAGATGCCGAACACGTACGTGATCCTGTTCGCCGTCATCGCCTTCATCGCCCTCCTGACCTGGTTCGTTCCCGGCGGAGCCTACGAGCTCTCCGAGGGCGGCGACGCCATCGCCGGCACCTACCACGTGGTCGAGAGCAACCCCCAGGGCCTCTGGGACATCTTCATGGCCCCCATCACCGGCATGCTCGGTGGTGGCACGGTCTCCGGCGCCATTTCCATCTCCCTCACCATCATGCTGTTCGGCAGCTTGCTCGAGATGATGGATCGCACCTGCGCGCTCAAGACGGCCATCAAGCGCATCACGATCGCCAACCAGAACAACATGCACGCGCTTATCGCCATCCTCGTTATCCTGATGGCATTCTTTGGCACACTCGAAGGCGCTTACGAGGAAGGCATCGTCTACTTCCTGATGTTCGTACCCGTCATCCTGGCCCTCGGCCTCGATACGGTCACCGCGATCATGATCGTCGTCCTCGGCACCCAGATCGGCTGCCTCTCCTCGATCATTAACCCGTTCTCCACGGGCATCGCATCAGGCATCGCCGGCATCTCCCCCGGCGAGGGCATGATCCCCCGCATCGCGATGTTCGTCATCTTCACCGGCCTTGTCATCCTTCTCATCTGCCGCTATGCAGACAAGATCAAGGCGCATCCCGAGAAGTCCGTCCAGTTCTTCCGCCGCGAGCAGGATCTCAAGGAGTTCCCCGCCGCCGACGACGAGGACCTCACCCTCACCGGCCGCCAGAAGGGCGCGCTCGTACTGTTCATGCTTACCTTCGCCTTTATGATCGTCGGCCTGACTCCCTGGACCTCCCTCAACCCCGAGTGGACGTTCTTCGAGGACTTCACCGCCTGGGTCGCCGCGACTCCGGTCCTGCGCAACATCCTGGGCACCGACATCACCGCCTTCGGAAACTGGTATTTCCCCGAGCTCTCGATGATCACGCTAATCATGGTCATCCTCATCGGCCTAGTTATGCACTATGACGCCGACACCATCATCGACACGATTCTAAAGGGCGCCTCCGGCCTGGTCTCCACCGCCTTCGTCGTGCCGCTGGCCCGCGGCATCCAGGTCGTCATGGACAACGGCCAGATCACCCCATCCATCCTCAACATGTGCGAGAACGCGCTTGCCTCCCTGCCGCCCTTCGCCTTCGTCGTCGTCGCCCTGGTCTGCTACTTCCTCATTGCCTGCCTGATCCCCAGCTCCACCGGCCTGGCCGCCGCCACCATGGGCATCATGGGCACGCTGTCCACCTTCGCCGGCGTCGACGTCTACATCATGGTCATCATCTACCTCATGGCGCTCGGCCTGGCCAAGATGATCACCCCGTGCTCCATCGTCGTCATGACGTGCACGGCCGCGGCGCACATGAGCTACGGCGACTGGGTCAAGAAGATCGCCCCCATCGTCGCCATCCTGTTCGCCGCCTGCTGCGCCTTCCTCTGCGTCCTCGTGATGCTCTAGGCGCCCCCCGTGGGGATTCTCGCGCGGCGGGCAAGCCCCTCCGTTTTTCCCGCCGCGCGCTTTCCATCTAAGGTATGTAGGTCTTAAAGAAAGGAACCTGCCATGTCTGAAGAGAAAATCTACGTCTCCAACGCCACCAATCCGCTTAAAAAAGTCATGATGTGCTCGCCGAAGTACTACACCTTCAACGGCATCAATGTCATCACTTCCGAGTGGATGAAGAAGGGCGATACCGAACAGAACGACATCATGGTCAAGGAATGGCAGATGCTCGTTGACGCCTACAAGGATAACGGCATCGAGGTCGTCGAGGTCGAAGCCAACCCCAAGTATGAGGTCATGACCTTTGCCCGCGACTACGGCTGCATGATCAAGGAAGGCGCCGTCATGGGTCACTTCCGTCATCCGGTCCGCCAGATCGAGGCCCAATCCTATGAGGCAAAGCTTAAGGAGATGGGTGTTCCCATTGTCGCCCGCGTTAACGCGGGCTGCATGGAGGGTGGCGACTTCTGGATGATTGATGAGCATACGCTCGCCTGGGGCATGGTCGATCGTACCGATGAACAGGGAGTCGCCAGCCTCCGCCATCAGCTCGAGAAGTTTGGCTATACCGTCGTCGGCGTTCCCTGCCCGCCCGACAACCTGCACCTCGACATGATCTTTAACATCGTCGCTCCCCAGGTTGCCCTCGCCTGTATCGATCAGCTGCCCTACAACTTCCTGCAAATGCTCAAGCGCCGCGGCTTTGAACTCATCCCCGTCGCCAGCGAGGATATGTACAAGCACGGCTGCAACGTCCAGTGCATCGGCAACAACAAGGTCGTTGCCATCGAGAAGAACAAGCACATCAATGACAAGATGCGCGCTCTGGGCATCGAAGTCATCGACGTGCCGCTCGACCAGATTCTGCACGCCGGTGGCGGCCCGCACTGCCTGACCCAGCCAATCGAGCGTCCGTAGTCCGAACGTTTCGCCTGGACAGTATTGTCCGAGCCTCTCATGGGGCGCCGCTCTGCTGGATTCCGGCGCAGCGGCGCCCCTTTACATGCCAACCCCGTAACGGGAAAAGGAAGCCACCTATGAAGATCCTGATCAGTGATTATGCCGAGAGCATGATGCCCCAGCACGACCTTGAGACCGAAACCCTCAAGTCCCATCTTGGCGACGACATCGAGGTTGACGTCTACGCGTACACCGATGAGGCACGCGAGGAGTTCTACGAACATCTCGCCGATGCCGACGCCCTGCTCACTGCCTTCATCAAGGTGGACAAGGAAGCCTTTGAGCACGCCCCCAACCTCAAGGTTATCGCCATCAACGCCACCGGCTATGACAACGTGGACATGGACGAAGCAACCGCGCGCGGCGTCGGAATCTGCCCCGTCGGCGAGTATTGCACCTGGGATGTTTCCGAAAGTGCCATCGCCTACATGTATGCCCTCAACAAGAACTTTAAGTTTTACATCGGACAGATCGAGCAAGAGCACCGCTGGGACTACGCGGCGGCGCCCGAAGTCCCTCGCCTAGAAGACCAAACGCTCGGCATCTTTGGCTTTGGAAAAATCGGTAAGTGCACCGCTCGCAAAGCCAAGGGTCTCGTCAAGCGCATTGTATCCAATGATCCGTTTATCGATCAGGATCTCTTTGAGCAAAACGGTGTTGAACAGGCAGAAATCGATGAGGTATTGGCCGAGGCCGACATCATCATCAATCATATGAACCTCAACGAGACGAACTACCATTATTTCGATGCCGAGAAGTTCTCCAAGATGAAGAAAAAGCCGATCGTGATCAATCTGGGTCGTGGCCTCTGCATGGACGAGCCCGCTCTTATCGAGGCGCTCGACTCGGGCCAGATTCGCGCATTTGGCGCCGACGTTTTGTATGACGAGACGCCCGACTTGGCAAACCACCCGCTCGTCGGCCGTGACAACGTCATCATCACGCCGCACTCCGCATTCTATTCGTCTTCATCGTTGCGCGACCTCATGATCTTCCCGTGCAACAACATCGGACACTTCCTCAAGGGCGAAAAGGACCAGCTCTTTAAGCTAGTTAACGACGTTCCCGTCGAGAACGTGCTGTAGGAGCCTAAACGGCTTCCAAAACATGTGGCCCAACGGGATGAAGGCCTGTTCTTCATCCCGTTTTATTGCTCCCCCTCTCGCTAGAGCAACATGCAGTCACCACAAACCGAAACAGCAGGGGCCACAAGACCAACAGCAAAGAATTCTCTAGGGGATAGTTCTTTAAAATACCAGCATATATACAATAACGTATATCACATTGTACGTTCACCGATAGGTCGGCTCGTTTGCGGAATACATGCCGCCAAAGACGTTCTCACATACTACCCGAGTGATAATATCGATATGTGATGCACGTATTATTAAACGCATCGCTTCCCTGACATGAAGGGTGCAGCCTTCAAGTCGGCAACAGAGTCAAGACCTCACCACTTAATTTAGAGGCGCATCCCCCTCGCGGGGATGTGTTTCGTCGTGAAGGAGCTCGGTATGTTCGATAAGGCTGCCGGCTCTGGCGAGAAGCGCAAGCCACGCCAGATGCCATCATCTTTTACCATCCTCTTTGGCTGCCTGCTGCTCGTGGCCATCGTCTCGTGGGTCGTTTCGTCATTTAGCCCCGATGTGCAGGCCGCAACGCTTGGCAACTTTATGGCCTCCCCCTTCTTGGGCTTCGAGAGCGCCATGCAAGTCTGCGTGTTCATTCTTGTGCTCGGCGGTTTTTTGGGCGTCGTCCAAAAAACGGGCGCACTCGACACCGGTATCGCCGTGCTCGTCCGCAAACTGGGCGGCAATGACCTACTGCTCGTCCCCGTCCTCATGCTCGCTTTTGGCATCTGCGGATCCACGTACGGCATGCTCGAGGAATCTGTCCCCTTCTACCTGCTGCTGGCATCGGTCACGTTTGCCATGGGCTGGGATCCGCTCGTAGGATGCATGGTCGTCCTGATGGGCTGCGGCCTTGGCGTTTTGGGATCGACGGTCAACCCGTTTTCGACCGGACTCGCACTCGATGCCCTCAAGGCAGCCGGCATCCCCTATGACCAGGGGCTCATGATCGGCATCGGCCTGGCAATGTTCACCATCGCCGAGATTTCGGGCATCATTTTTGTCATGCGGTACGCCAAGCGCGTTCGCACTGACCGCACTTCCTCATCGCTTACCCCCGAGGAATGGAAGACCGCCGAGCGCCTCTACGGCGACAAGGATGGCGATTCCGCTGAAGACGCACACGTCGAGCTATCCAAGATTCAAAAGCGCGTCCTTGTTCTCTTCGCCCTCACGTTTGTCGTCATGATTATCGGCTTTATTCCGTGGCAGACATTCGGAGTTGGCTTATTTGATATCGGAGCCACGGGCGATGACCTCAGCACCGCATGGAGCGCGCTTTTGACCGGCTTGCCACTTGGCCAGTGGTACTTTACCGAATGCGGCATCTGGTTCTTCACGATGACGATTATCATCGGCAAGGTTGCCGGCATGCAGGAGAAAGAACTCGTCGATACCATCCTGCACGGATGCGCCGACCTGGTTTCCGTCGCGCTCGTCGTCGCCGTCGCCCGCGGCGTCTCCGTACTCATGTCCATCACCGGACTCGACGTGTGGATCCTCACCAACGCCGCCAACGCGCTCGCCGGCGTATCCGCCGCAGTGTTCGCGCCACTCTCGTACGCCCTGTACTTTGCGCTATCCTTCTTGATCCCCTCGAGCACCGGCATGGCAACCGTCTCCATGCCCATCATGGGACCGTTGGCAGCATCGTTGGGCTTTGCCCCCGAAGCCATGGTCGCAATCTACCTCGCCACACATGGCGTTGTAGCCATGATCACCCCCACATGCGGTTCCATCATGGCCGGTCTCGAACTTGCCCAGGTAAGCTACACGACCTACATCAAGACGGCCGCCAAATATATGGCCTTGCTTACCGTGATCACTGTTTCATTTGTCACCGTGCTGATGCTCATTTTGTAATCGGCAGGCACATCGCGAATCGTATCTTTAGAAAGGGGCTCACAGAGCCCCTTTCTCTTAGCTCAAAGATGAACTCTAGGCGTTGTATTTGTTACCCTCGCCGAAGGTGCCGGCCTCGACAATCCAGCCGTCCTTCATGATGACGTCCATGTTGTCGGTGTTGAGCACGTGGATGTCGGCGGCGACGTCACCGTTGACGACCAGCAGGTCGGCGCACTTGCCGGCCTCGATGGAACCGGTCTCGTCCTCGATGTGGCACATCTTGGCACCGTTGAGGGTGGCGCAAGTGATGGTCTCGACCGGGGTGAAGCCGATCTTGTCCACGAACTCGTACATCTCCTCGATGGAGCAGGTGCCGTACGGGGTGACGAAGGAGAAGGAGTCGGAGCCGATCGTCATGACGACGCCGCGCTTCTTGGCCTCGCGCAGGCAGTCGTAGTTGCGCTGCAGCTCCTTCTCGACCAGGGTGCCCTCGTACTTGTCGTGCAGCTCGGGGACGTAGACGGGCGGATAGGTGGCGTACCAGGTGGGCAGGAAGGCGATCGTCGGGGTGAAGAAGGTGCCCTGCTCGGCCATGAGGTCCATGGTGCGCTCATCGATATCGAAGCCGTGGATCAGCTGCTCGCAGCCAAAGCGGACGGAATCGTAGGCAGCGGCGTGGTTGTTGTAGCAGTGGCTCCACACGGGGATGCCGACCATCTTGGCCTCTTCGACCACGGCCTGAATCTCCTCGGAGCAGTAGTGCTGGTCGCGGCCGGAGTCCCAGCGCCAGATGCCGCCACCGGTAGCCCAGATCTTGATGGCATCGGGGTTCTCACGCAGGCGACGGCGGACGGCCTTACGCAGATCCCAAGGACCGTCGACCTGATCGCCCCAGGGGTGCGATTCCTTGTTGAGCTCCTGGCTGCAGTGGTGGGAGTCGCCGTGGCCGGCAACGCGGCAGAAGCCAAGGCCGGTTGCCAGAACGCGCGGGCCCTTGAAGACGCCCTTGTCGATGCAGTCACGGATCTGGATACCAAAGCGGCCGATCTCGCAGACGGTGGTGAGACCGTGGGTGAGGCAGTCGTAGGCCTGCTTGACGGCGACGGCCTGCTTCTCGAGGAGCGGCTGCATGACCCAGTCGGTGTCATCGTCGGTCAGGTTGCCCGAGAAGTGCAGGTGGGTGTCGATCAGGCCGGGAAGGACGGTCTTGCCGGCGGCGTCGATAACCTCAACGCCCTCGGGAAGGTCCTGCATGACACCGGCGTACTCGATCTTGCCATTGTCGTCGACGAGAACGAGGGAGTTCTCGACCGGCTCGGCACCGGTACCGTCGATGAGCTTGCCGCCAACGATTGCATACTTAGTGGACATGGTTCCTCCTTATGGATCCATATAGTGGGCGAGGCCGCGTTGGGTTAAGGCCTCACAAAACTACCCAAGTGGTGCCGGGTTCGGTGCGCGGGAGAGAGGGCCCCGCACACCCGATCCGTCCCGGCTAGGCGTTATTTTTTGCGGGAATTGGTGAAGGCCATGAGGGCCAGGCCAACAGCCAGCCAGCCGATCACGATGCTCCACTCCACCATGTTGAGGGAGGCGGGAGAGAACGGGATCACGAGCAGGCCAATGATGGTGCCGCAGGCAACGATAGCGAGGCTGATGCCAAACTTGCCGCCGGGCACCTCGTAGGGACGAGGCAGGTCGGGCTCGGTGAAGCGCATGCGCAGGCAAGCGAGGGCGACCATGCCGCAGGAGAAGATGAAGGCGAGAGCCGACACGTTGGTCAGAGGGATGAGCATGTTCTTGCCCAGGAACGGACCGACGACGGTGATGACGCCCAGAACGACGCAGGCGAGCTTGGGAGCGCCGGACTTGGGATCGACCTCGGCGAACTTCTCGGGCAGCTGGCCCTTGCGGCCCATGGCGAGCATGATGCGGCTCGTGGCGCCGTAGAAGGAGTTCATCGGGCCCATGGGTCCAAGCGTGGCGATGACGAGCATGGCCAGGTACAGGAGCATGTTGATGCCCTTGAGGCAGGCAAGCGCGGGAACCGGGCTCTTAACAAACTCATGCCAGTCGAGGATGGTGCCGAACGAGTAGATGCAGACCATGTAGAAGCCGCCGGCGGCCAGCAGAGCCAAGGAGATGATCTTGCCGAACTTGTTCCAGTTGAGGCCCTCGGCTGCTTCCTCAGCCTGCTGAGGAATGGTGTCGAAGCCGGCGTAGAAGAACGGGGTCAGAACCAGGACCGAAACGATGCCTGCGAACAGGCTGGTGCCCTCGGTAGCGGGCTTGCCGCCGCCAGCACCGGTGACCTGGGAGAACACGTGCATGGCGTTGTCCGGCGAGCCGGTGAACAGCGAGACGCCCATGGCGAGCAGCATGCCGCAGAGCAGGGCCTTGGTCAGGAAGGCCTGCAGCTTGGCGGCCGAGCTGGCACCGCGGAAGTTGAGGAAGATGACGTAGGTTGCAAAGCCGAGCGCGATCAGCGTCGGGAACAGGTAAACGTCGGCGCCCAGGATGGTGTAGAGCTTGACGGCGCGCAGCCACTCAAGGCCGGGCAGGCTGCCGAACATCTCGGACACGAGGGTCGAGATGGCGATGGCCTCCCACGGGCACAGGATGCCGTTGCCCAGGGCCAAGAGCCAGCCGGTGATGTAGCTCATCGTACGGCCAAAGCTACGATCGACATACTCGACGATGCCGCCCGAAATAGGGATAGCAGCCGTGAGCTCACCGAAAACAGCTCCGACGGGCACGAGGAAGATTGCGCCCAAGAGGAATGCAATCATAGCGGGAACGGGACCGCCGCCCACAACCATCCAGTCGCCGACCTGCAAAACCCATCCGGTACCGATGATGGCGCCGAAACCGATGGTGAAGAAGTTCCAGAGCGAAAGCGTTTTCTTCATGCCGCCGTTGTCCTCGACTGCAACTTCTGCGTTCTTGTCCGCCATTGTTCCCCTCCTTTCCTTTTTGACGCCCCTTGGCGTCACCCCTTGCGCGGCCTGTCTGACCGCGCGCTTTTATTTCGTGGCTTTAAGATACGGCCTCGGCGCCACGCTGCCGCTTATGGCTCGACCGAAGGCAAAACTGCAAAACGAGCGGCGCCGTTTTTGGGACGAACGGCGGGAGACGCCATTCGTCCTGAACGCTTTCATCTTGTCTGCTTTTGGATACCTGTTGCCGTGACGCTTGGCGCGCGGCGCGGCAACGTTCATACCATTTGTCAGGCTTTTGGCGCACATACCCATGTGTCGTGCATCTTTTTATGTAGGATAGACAAGTTACACACGAGGCAAGGTGATTCGAATGGCATACGGATACAATGACGGCGACCAACGGCCACAAAGCGTGCGCCTTGCCGGCCGCACCACGCCAACGCCCAGACCATGGCCTCCTTTGACCTGTTGACCCAGCGGCGGGACGGCGCACTGGAAAAGAT
>OGXF01002295.1_pt1 | contig 10996 bp, 9 predicted proteins | sample 1576191 | NCBI WGS metagenome assembly OGXF01 (sample SAMEA3541545, study PRJEB24748) | human gut metagenome | biome: human gut; feature: human-associated habitat; material: faeces | place: China | collected 2012
GTAAGGATATTTATGATTAACTATACACATGGGGAGGAATATTCCCAGGCGGTGCGGATGCCCAGCCAATCCATGTGGTGGCAGACCTTTGCACGGGCGATCTCGTCGTGCTCGCCGATGCCGCCGGTGAAGACGATGGCGTCCACGCCGCCCATAGCTGCGATGTAGCTGCCGACGATCTTCTTGATCTGGTAGTTCAGCATGTCAGAAGCCAGCTGAGCGCGCTTGTTGCCGTGGAGAGCAGCCTCCTCGACGTCACGCTTGTCGCTGGAAACACCGGAGATGCCCAGCAGGCCGGATTTCTTGTTCAGGATCTCGTCCAGCTCGTGGCCGGTGATGTTCAGGGTGTACTTCAGGTAGTTGACCACAGAGGGGTCCAGGTCGCCGCAGCGGGTACCCATCATCAGGCCGGCCAGCGGGGTCATGCCCATGGAGGTATCAACGACCTTGCCCTGATCGACAGCGGCGATGGAGGAGCCGTTGCCCAGATGGCAGGTGATGAGCTTCAGGCGCTCAATGGGCTCCTCGAGGTACTCAGCAGCCTTGTGAGCGACGTACTTGTGGCTGGTGCCGTGGAAGCCGTAGCGGCGGACGCCGTACTTCTCATAGTACTCATAGGGGATGGCGTACATATAAGCCTTCGGGGGCATGGTGCTGTGGAAAGCAGTGTCGAAGACAGCGACCATCGGGACGTTGCCGAAGACCTTGCGGGCTGCCTCGATGCCGAGGATGCCTGCGGGGTTGTGCAGAGGAGCCAGGGGGCTCAGCTCGCGGATGGTGTTGATGACCTCGTCGGTGATCAGGCAGCTGGCCTTGAACTTCTCACCGCCGTGGACGACGCGGTGGCCGATGGCGCTGATCTCGCTGACATCGTCGATGCACTTGCCTTCGCCGGTGGTCATCTTCTTCACGACCTCAGCAAAAGCCTCGGTGTGGGTGGGGAAGATAGCGGGAGTGGTGGCCTTGTGGCCGTTGGCTTCATGGGTGATCATGCTGCTCTCCATGCCGATGCGCTCGCACAGGCCCTTGCACAGCACCTTCTCACCGTCCATATCGATGAGCTGATATTTCAGGGAAGAAGAACCACAGTTGATAACCAGAATTTTCATCTTCTTGTTTCCTCCAGATATGTTTTTGTCCACCCCCGAGAGGGCAGAATTTTACAGATTCCTAGAATTATTATATAATAGGGTCGGCCGGTTTTCAAGCCGCAATGGCGGCAAAGCCTGCCGCGAAGTCCCCGGGCTTTTTTGTACATCCTGCCCAGAATCCTGTCATTCTGCCCCAGTTCTCCATGCAGTATGACAGTTATTTCACAAACTTTTGAGGTCACGCCATGAAATTTGCCGGTATCATCGCCGAATACGACCCCTTCCACAACGGCCACGCATGGCAGCTGGCGCAGGCAAAAGCGCTGGGTGCAGAGCGCGTCGCCGTCGCCATGAGCTGTTCGCTGGTGCAGCGGGGGGCGCTGCCCCTCCTGCCCGAAGCTGTCCGCACCCGGTCCGCCCTCACCTGCGGGGCTGACCTTGTGTTCGCCCTGCCTGCTCCCTGTGCCTGCGCGGGGGCAGAGGCGTTCGCCCGGGCGGGCGTGGCGCTGCTTGCCGCCGCCGGGTGCGACGGTCTGGTGTTCGGCGCCGAGACGCCCGACGCGGCCCTTCTGATGGAGGCCGCCGAGCTTCTTGACAGCGGCTCCTACCGCGCCGCCCTGAAAGCCCAACTTGCGGGCGGCGCACGGAACTTCGCCGCCGCGCGGCAGGCCGCCGCGGCTCAGCTTGCATCTGACGAGCGGGTCGCCGCCCTGCTGGACAAGCCCAACAACAACCTCGCTGTCGAATACTGCCGGGCCATCCGCAGCCTTGCGCCTCGGATGGAGGCTTATCCTCTGCCCCGGCAAGGCGCGAACCACGGTGAGGCGCTCCACTCTGCCCATGGGCAGTTCGCCAGCGCCAGCGCACTTCGCAAGCTCTGGGCCGAGGGCGGAGCGGACGCCGTCGCGCCTTACGTTCCCGAGGCGGTCTTCCCGCTTTATCAGGAGGCTTACGCCGCCGGGCAGTACACCGATTTTTCCGCCGCCGGGCGATGCGAGCTGGCCCTTCTCCGGTCTGCCTGCCGGGGCAAAGCGCCCTTTGCAGCCATCCGCGGCGTCTCCGAGGGGCTGGAGCACCGTCTGGAAGCCGCGGTCCGTACCAGCACCACCTACGACGAACTGCTGGACGCTCTCACCACCGTCCGCTACCCCCGGGCGCGGATGCGCCGCCTCGCCATGGACGCCGCGCTGGGCTGCACCGCCGACAGTCTCCCCGCCCTTCCGCCCTATCTCCACCTGCTGGGAGGGAAGAAGGATGCTCTTCCTTTCTTAAAAAATTGCACCCTCCCTGTCTCCCACTCGCTAGCCCGTCTGCGGGGATCAGGCGGTGCCTGCACCCAGATGGCCGAGGCGCAGCTTGCCGCCGCCGATTTTGGTACGCTCTGCCGCGTTTCGCCGGAGTCCATGGGCGGCCTACTTCGTCAAAAAAATATCTTTTTGACGTAATGACAGAAAATTTTCTGCAAATTTTGTCATTTCGGCACTTGTATGCCGAGGCAGTTTCGGTGTATTATAGTAAAGATACTTGGATACAACGCCGCCTGTTCGACAGGTACAAGGAGGAACCATGGCACTTCACGTTCTGGACGAAGCCAACCGCTGCCTCGGCTGCAAAAAGCCGATGTGCCAGCAGGGCTGCCCCATCCACACCAACATCCCCGAGGTCATCCGCCTGCTCAAGGACAATCACCTCGACGACGCCGGCCGGATGCTGTTTGAAAACAATCCCCTGACCACTGTGTGCAGCCTCGTGTGCAACCACGAGAACCAGTGCGAGGGCCACTGCATCCGCAACCGGATGCCCAGCCACGACCCCGTCCACTTCTCCATCATCGAGGACTACATCTCCACCACCTACGCCAACAAGATGACTTCCGGCCCCGCCCCCAAGAACGGCATGAAGGCCGCTGTCGTCGGCTCCGGCCCTGCGGGCCTGACCGTCGCCGTCCTGCTGGCACGCTGGGGTTACGATGTCACCATCTTCGACGCCCGCGACAAGATCGGCGGCGTCATGCGGTACGGCATCCCCAACTACCGCCTGCCCGACAGCGTGCTGGACGACTTCCAGTACCGCCACCTCGAGCTGAAGGGCATCCACGTCCGCCCCAATACCGCCATCGGCAAGACCATCACCATCGACGACCTCTTCCGGGACGGCTACAAGAGCGTCTTTATCGGCGCCGGTCTGTGGAAGGCCAACGCCATGCACATCAAGGGCGAGACGCTGGGCAACGTGGCCTTCGGCATCGACTATCTGGCCAACTCCAAGGCCTTCCAGCTGGGCGACGACATCGCCGTCATCGGCGTGGGCAACTCCGCCATGGACTGCGCCCGCACTGCCATCCGCAACGGCGCACGCCACGTCACCTGCTACGCCCGCCGCGACGAGGAATGCATCAGCGCTTCCGAGCATGAAGTGCGGTACGCCAAGCTCGAGGGCGTGGGCTTCCGCTTCTGCAAGGCTCCGGTGGAGATCCGTGAGAACGGCATCATCTGCCGCGACACCGTGAAGGGCGAGGACGGCAAGTTCACCCAGGTAGAGGGCAGCGAGACCTTCTACCCCCACACCGGCGTCATCGTCTCGGTGAGCCAGGGTTCTGAGAACTCTCTCGTCAAGACCACCACCGGCATCGAGACCAACCAGCGCGGCCTGCTCACCGTCAACGAGGACGGCAGCACCACCCGCGAGGGCGTGTTTGCCGGCGGCGACGCCGTCATGGGCGCGCGCACCGTCGTGGAGGCCGTGGCCATCGCCAAAAAGGTGGCCGCGTCCATGGACGCCTACATGAAGGCCCTGCCCGCCGACAACACTCCCGACCCCTACGCCGGTATTCCGGTGTTCTCCACCCCGCCTTCTGACGTTCTGGCAAAGCAGGGCGTCTAAATTCTGATCTTCAAGGCTGCTGTGCAAAAGCGCGGCAGCCTTTTCTTTTTGTAACATTTCTGTTTCTTTGCCAATCTTAGCCGCTCTTTTGTTGACGGACTTTTGTCTGTTTTTGTATACTTGATAAGGAAATATTTCTCAATTCCAACGCCCGGCGGCACTGCTTCCGGGCGGGAAAGGCTGGTGGACATCATTATCAAATCATCCATCCCCAAGCTTCGGGAGAAGCTGCTGGAGGCACTGCAGGCCGTCCTGCCCATCGCGGCCATCATGCTGGTGCTCTGTTTCAGCATCGCCCCCGTCTCCCCGAGCATCCTGCTCTGCTTTCTGCTGGGCGCGGCCATGATCATCGTCGGCATCATGTTCTTCACTCTGGGTGCCGAGATGAGCATGACCCCCATGGGCGAGCGGGTCGGCTCCATGCTCACCCGGAGCCGGAACCTCTTTCTCATCATCGGCGTGGGTTTCCTGCTGGGCTTCCTTATCACCATCTCAGAGCCCGACTTACAGGTGCTTGCCAATCAGGTGCCCTCCATCCCCAACATGACCCTCATCCTCTCGGTGGCTGTGGGCGTGGGCATCTTCCTCGTCATGGCCTTCCTGCGTATGCTGCTGGGCATCCCGCTGCCCCGGCTGCTGGTCATCTTTTACGCTGCCATCTTCCTTCTGGCCGCATTTGTGCCGAAAGAGTTTCTGGCCGTGGCCTTCGACTCCGGCGGCGTCACCACAGGCCCCATGACCGTCCCCTTCATCATGGCGCTGGGCGTCGGTGTGTCGGCCATCCGCTCCGACCGCCACGCAGCGGACGACAGCTTCGGCCTCGTAGCCCTCTGCTCCGTAGGTCCCATCCTCGCCGTCCTCATCCTCGGCATCCTCTTCAATGCCAGCGAGAGCAGCTACCTGCCGCCGGTCATCCCCGAAGTGGGCGACTCGGTGGAGCTGTGGCAGCTGTTCAGCGAGGGCCTGCCCACCTATCTGCACGAGATCGCCACTTCCCTGCTGCCCATCGTCGTGATGTTCGGCATCTTCCAGCTCGCCGCCCTCCACATCGACCGACGGACGCTGGGCCGCATCGGCGTGGGCCTCGTCTATACTTACATCGGCCTCGTGCTCTTCCTCGCCGGCGCGAACATCGGCTTCATGCCCGCCGGCAACTACCTCGGTCAGGTCCTGGGCGGCCAGAGCAGCCGGTGGCTGCTCATCCCCATCGGGATGCTCATCGGCTACTTCATCGTCCGGGCCGAGCCTGCGGTCTATGTCCTCAACAAACAGGTCGAAGAAGTCACCGACGGTGCCATCTCCGCCGGGACGATGGGCGCGGCCCTCTCGGCCGGCGTCGCCCTCTCGGTGGGCCTTGCGATGGTGCGCGTCCTCACCGGCATCTCGATCCTGTGGTTCCTCATCCCGGGCTACCTCTTCGCCATCAGCATCTCCTTTGTGGTGCCGAAGCTCTACACCGCCATCGCCTTTGACGCCGGCGGCGTGGCCTCCGGCCCCATGACGGCCACCTTCCTGCTGCCGCTGGCGCAGGGTGCCTGCATCGCCGTAGGCGGCAACATCGTCACCGACGCCTTCGGCGTGGTGGCCATGGTCGCCATGACGCCCCTCATCACCGTCCAGCTCATGGGCCTTGTGGCCCAGCTCAAGACCCGCAAGGCTCGCAGCGCCCAGCCTCTGCTGGATCCTGCCGCCCTGCTGGCCGAGCTGCCGGACGACGCCATCATCGAGCTGTAAGGAGGCTTTGCCGTGAATACGCTATACTGGCTGGTCACCATCACCGACCGCCCCACGACAGACGCCTTTCTGAAGCTGTATAAAAGCTTCGGCGTCGATGTCAGCCTCCGCACCGTGGGTGCCGGCACCGCCGTTCAGGAGACGCTTTCCACCCTCGGGCTGGAAAAGACCGAAAAAGCCGTGCTCTTTGCCATCATCACAGCGGACAGCTGGCCCCGCATCCAGAAAGCCCTGCGCCGCCAGATGCGCATTGATGTGCCGGGTACCGGCATTGCATTCATCGTCCCGGTAAGCAGCATCGGCGGCAAGCGCGCCCTGCTGTTCCTCACCGAACACCAGACCCTTGAGCTGAAGGAGGAAAGCACCTTGAAAGATACCCGTTACGACCTGCTGCTGGTCATCGCCAATCAGGGCTACACCGGCTCTATCATGGACGCGGCCCGGGCCGCAGGAGCCGGCGGCGGCACCGTCATCCACGCCAAAGGCACCGGCATGGAGGGCGCGGCCAGGTTCATGGGCATCGACCTCGTGAACGAAAAAGAGCTGGTGCTCATCGTCAGCCGCACTTCCGAGAAGAATGCCATCATGAAAGCCATCATGGACAACGCCGACAAAAAGGCCGGCTCCATCGTCTTCTCGCTGCCCGTCACCGACACCGCCGGCCTGCGCCTGCTGGACGAAGAGTAAAAATCAAGCTTTCATCTGTCAAATGAACAAAAATCCACGCTCCGGCAGGCCGCCGGGCGTGGATTTTTTTGCCGTTTTCCGGTATGATAGAAGGGATACGGGAGGAAACGCTATGAATCAGAATCCGCACTGGAAGCAGCTTATCTGGAACTGGGCTTCCATCATCTTCGGCAACGCGCTCTACTCGCTGACCGTTGCGCTGTTCCTCGAGCCGGCAGACCTCATCACCGGCGGCGCGACCGGCATCGCTCTGGCCATCGGGCGATTGACAGACCTGTCCGTCTCGGGGCTGCTGCTCTTCATCAACCTCGCCATGCTGGTCTGGGGCTGGGTGGTCCTGGGCCGGGCCTTCGCCCTCAATACGCTGGCCAGCAGTGTTCTCAGCCCCGCCTTCCTCGCCCTGTTCGAGGGGATGGCGAATGGCCGGGTGCTGACGGAGGACATCTTCCTCTGCACCGTCTTCGCGGGCCTCGGCATCGGCGTCTCTCTGGGCATCGTCATCCGCTCCGGCGCATCCACCGGCGGCCTCGACATCCCGCCGCTGGTGCTCAACAAATGGTTCAAGCTGCCGGTGTCGGCCACCATGCTGGCCTTCGACATCATGGTCCTGCTGATGCAGGCTGTGTTCAGCCCGATGCCGCAGGTGCTGTACGGCATTGTGATGGTGCTCATCCACACCGTCGTCATGGATAAGATGCTGATGATGGGTGCCAGCCGCACCGAGGTGAAGATCATCAGCAGCCAGGCCGACGCCATCTGTGCCGCCATCCTCGAGCAGCTGGACCGAGGCGTGACCATCCTCCACGGCGAGGGCGGCTACACCCACGAGTCCAGCGCCGTGCTGCTGAGCATCGTGTCCAACCGGGAACTGCCCCGGCTGGAAAAGCTGGCTCACAGCATCGACCCCACCTGCTTCCTCATCGTGAGCCATGTCACCGAGGTCAGCGGCCGGGGCTTCTCGATGGATAAGGATTATTTGTAAAACAAAGGGGAATGCCGAACGGCATTCCCCTTTGTTTTACAGCAGCGGTGCAATAACTTTTAGTAAAATTCCTGCCAGATGGAGCAGCACGTTGCCCTCCCAGATGCTCTCCCGGGTGGGCTCGACGTCGCGGCAGAATTCCAGCGTCTTCTGGAAATCCTTCTCGATGGCGGGGATGCAGGCGGTATCCTTCATCCAGACCGCATTCTCGAAGTGGTGGTAGAGGCTGCGGTAGTCGAGGTTTATGGTACCCACCACGGCCTCGCTGTCGTCCACCACAAAGACCTTCGCGTGGACAAAGCCGGGCAGCCACTCGCTGATCTTCACGCCCGAGTCCAGCAGAGACTTGTAGTGCGTCTTCGCCAGCGCATAGGCGAACTTCTTATCCGGCACATGGGGCAGGATGAGGTGGACGTCCACGCCCCGCTCTGCCGCGAACTTGAGGGCCGTTTCCAGCTCACCGTCGAGGATGAGGTAGGGCGTCATGATGTGGATGTAGCGCTTGGCGCGGTTGAGCAGGTCGATATAGACCATCTCCCCCACCCGCTCACCGTCCAGCGGGCAGTCGCCGTAAGGGGCCGCGAACCCCTTCGCCGGGACGGAGTGGGGCGGGACGGAGAGGAACTTCTCAAACTCCGGCTCCCGGAGGATGCTCCACATCTCGAGGAAGAGGATGGTCAGCGGTCGGACAGCCTCGCCTTCCAGCATGACGGCGGCGTCCTTCCAGCGGCCATACTTCTCGATGTGGTTGATGTACTCGTCGGCGAGGTTCACGCCGCCGGTAAAACCCACCTTGCCGTCAATGACGAGAATTTTCCGGTGGTCGCGGTAATTATAATGGGTCGAGACAAAGGGCTGCACCGGCGAGAACACCCGGCACTGGATGCCCAGCTTTTCGAGGCGGCTGGGGTAATCCCGGGGCAGGGTGGCGAACTCACAGGTGCCGTCGTACATCACCCGGACGTCCACCCCCTCAGCGGCCTTGCGGGCCAGCACTTCGAGGATCTTGCCCCACATGAGACCCTCGTCGATGATGAAGTACTCGAGGAAGATGTACTTCTCGGCCTTTTCCAGTTGGCGCAGCAGCTCTTCGAACTTGGCCTCGCCGCCGGGGAAGTAGGTAACTTCCGTGTTCCTGTAGACCGAGAAGCCGCCGCCCTTTCCGTGGAGATACCGCGCCAGCGAGGCCGCGCCGGGGTCGGCTTCGGCCAGCTCCTGGGCCGCGGCCAGCGACTGGGGCTGTAAGCCCCGGGCCTCCTCAGTGAGGTGGGTCACACGCTTTTTCAGGGCGTTGTGGCCGATGTTGCTCTTAACGTAGAAAAACAGCGGTACGCCCACGACCGGCAGGATGGCGATGGCGACCATCCATGTGATTTTGGCACTGTTGTCCATCTCGCTGTTGAGGATGTAGACCACCATGAAGGCCGACATGGCCACACTGCCGCCAAAGTAATGAGGCAGCAGTCCGCCGAACCATCGGAACATGCTCCACAGTACACCGACCTGCAACAGCATGAGCAGCAGCACCAGCCCGAAACGGCTGAAGATCGCATGGACGATGCCTTTCTGACCCTTTTTCAGGAGGCGGAGACCGCCGTCCTCGAACTGCTGCATCCTATCTTTCATGTTCTGCTGAAATTCTTCTTTTTTCATACTTCTCCTTTCGGGCGGAGGGTGACGGCGAACAGCCCCTGGGCCGCGTGGCAGTCCTCCACCAGCTGTTTCGGCTGCGGACAGACGCCGTGGTCATGCCACGGGTCGTTGAACCAGTAGTTTTCGTCATCGTAGCCCACCAGCAGCAGGCAGTGCTCGTTGCACTTCCATGCAAAGTCAGTGCCATCGGCCAGCAGCCAGTGGTCACGCTTTTCCGGCACGGGCTGAAAATCCAGCGTCGCCCAGAACACCACCGGCATCCCGGCGTCGATATAAGAGCAAAGCTCTGCCGCCGTCTTGCCGCTCTCGTCCACGACTTCGAACTTGTCGGCTGTGCCCTCGTGCTCTAGAGCGCTGTTCAGGGCCTTGACGATGCAGGGCGAATAGCAGCCGTAGCCGGTGTGGTCGTGGGGGTCGCCGGGGTAGACCTGCCACGGGTCAGGGCCGTAGAGTTTTCCGTCCTGCTCCCAGTAAGGGGCGTGGGACAGGTCGCGGGCGATGAAGGTATCCGGGTCGATGTCGATGCCCACGGCCTGGAGCAGCATGACGCTGCTGATGCTCTCGCAGCCGTTGACCCAGCGCTCAGTCTGGTCGATGTACGGGGCAGGAACGATTTTTTTCATCAAAATGCCTCCCAGCGGAGATTCTGCTCTGTCAAAACAGGCCGAAGTGTGTTATTATGTAGGATAAGAATATTATACCCTACTCTGGGGAATTTTTCCACAACAATCGGCACGCGGAGGTTTTTGGAACATGAACAATCTGATCATCGGCATCGCAGGCGGCTCCGGCAGCGGCAAGACCACACTGGCCTGTCGGCTCAAGGCGCTTTTCGGGGAGGACGAGGTGCGCCTCATCTCCCACGACAGCTACTACAAGCGCCACGATGAGCTGCCCTTTGAAGAGCGCTGCAAGCTGAACTACGACCACCCGGACGCCTTTGACAACGCCCTGCTCATCTACCACTTACAGGAGCTGAAGGCTGGCCGCGCCATCGACTGCCCGGTGTACGACTACGCCGACCACAACCGCAGCAACGAGGTGCAGCACATCGAACCGGCCCCTGTCCTCATCGTGGAAGGCATCCTTCCCTTCGTGGAGCCGGAGCTGTGCGCCATGTTCGACTACAAGATCTTCGTGGACACCGACGCTGACGAGCGCATCCTGCGCCGTCTGGTGCGGGACGTCAAGGAGCGCGGCCGCTCCCTCGACAGCGTCATCAACCAGTACCTCACCACCGTCAAGCCCATGCACGAGGCTTTCGTTGAGCCCAGCAAGCGGAACGCGGACATCATCGTCCCCAACGGCGGCGAGAACACCACCGCCATCGAGATGCTGGCCCACCATATCCGCAGCCTCATCGAGAAGACAAATATGCTCTAAAAGCTTCTGATACAGCAAAAACCGGAGTCCCTGCGGAGACTCCGGTTTTTTGTTTCAGCTGTTAATCCTTGATGGAGGTGCGCACCAGTGCGCGCTTGAGGCGGGCCTGTGCCATCTCGTACTCGCGGCGGTCGAGGTTTTTGCGGGCCAGGATCTCTTCGGCGCGCTTTTTTGCGGCCTCGGCGCGGGTGTGGTCGATCTGCTCAGCCCACTCCCATGTGGTGGCTACCAGACGCACCTCACCGTCCAGCACGGTGAGCATCCCGCCCATGCAGGCGGCACGGCGGCGGCTGCCCTCGGCATCAACGATGTGGGCCTCGCCCATGCCCAGCGCGGTGCAGTAGTCGCCGTGCTTGGCCAGAATGGCAAGGTCACCGTCGATGGCGCGGCAGACCACACGCTCGGCCTGCCCCTCAAAGGCGCAGCCGTCCGGTGTGACCACCGTCAGATGAAAGGTCGTCATGGTTTACCCCTTCTTCGCCTTAGCGAACACATCGTCGATGGTGCCCGCGAACAGGAAGGCGCTCTCGGGCAGGTCGTCGCACTCGCCGTTCAGGATCATGCGGAAGCCGCGCAGCGTCTC
>OGXF01002307.1_pt1 | contig 10951 bp, 14 predicted proteins | sample 1576191 | NCBI WGS metagenome assembly OGXF01 (sample SAMEA3541545, study PRJEB24748) | human gut metagenome | biome: human gut; feature: human-associated habitat; material: faeces | place: China | collected 2012
AAATGATTTTCGTCACTTTCCACAATGAAAATGAACTACCCGTGTATAGTAACAAGAATGTAGGCGTTGGTATAAGAGCCAGCGCCTTTCTTTTGACATATAGTTAAAAATTGCTTATAATACTATTATCAGACAGAAATCCATATTTTCAAATATCTTTTAGTACATTCATTGTATTGACATTAGAAAAATGGTATACTTTTATTAAAGAAAAAAAGAAAGGATGTGTCGATATGGTAGCTACTGAATCTGTGACAATTAATGTCCCTGTTGAAATGGCGAAATATCTTGTTGACAATGCGAACCCGATTTCTGAGTTGACCAGAAATGCTATGATATTATACCCATATATTGTTAATCAAACCATATCACATGGGCGTGCAGCAGAGATTTTAGGTATACGTAAATCAGAACTAATAAGTCTTTATGATAAAATGGGATATTCTTATTTTGATATGACCATGGATGACTTGGAAATGGAACTGGATAACTACAGAGCTGCAAAGAAAAAGGAGTCTGCTGTATGATAGTTGTATCAGATACAACACCATTGATTTCACTTTTAAAAATTAATAGTTTGAATATACTGGAGAAACTTTTTGGAAAAGTTCTGATTCCGCAGGCTGTATTTGATGAGTTGACCGTGGATGAACGTTTTAAACTGGAAGCAGAGCAGATTATGAGCAATAAATTTGTATCTGTAAAACCGGTCAGTAATGTAGCATCTGTGAGTATTTTAAAGAGAGCGACTGGGCTTGATCAGGGTGAAAGTGAAGCTATCGTGTTAACAGATGAGTTAAAAGCTGATTTGTTATTGATGGATGAAGCAAAAGGGAGAACAGTGTCTAATCAGATGGGGTTAAAAATCATGGGTACAATAGGAATTTTAATGGTAGCTTATGAAGAACAGGTTCTTACAGCTGATGAAGTTCGAGAGTGTGTAGATGGATTGCAACGAGCAGGAAGACATATAGGGCAACGACATTATCAAATGTTGTTGAACAGACTTAAGGACTAAATTTTAAGGTGAGTTAGAAAATAATCATAACTCAAATAATGATTTTTAAGCACTGGCAGAAATTAAGTCAGTGCTTTTTTTGTGCGCAAAAATATGGTATAAATCCGCTTCTGATTTTATTTCGATTTGTATTCTCCATAAACTTTTTAGAAGCAAATTTTTTAAAGAAAGGAGATTATCATTATGAAGAAAAAGTCTATATTTATCATGATGCTGATGTCTGTTATACTCAGTTCTGTGTCATTCCCGGCTTATGCCGCTACAGATTCCTTTGGTAACAAAATTGACTGGGAGGAAGATTATGGATATGAAGATGCAGCTGGATCAGAGATTTTAAAAGAGACAGAAATTGAAGAGAGTACAGAGTATAGTTTTTCCGAACAAGTAAAAGTTTTGGAACAGATGCAACAGTACGAAACAACAGCCCCCGCAGAAACTGGCTATGTCGCAGCAGCTCTTCAAACTCCGTCCAGAGATTGGAGCGAGAGCAATATCCGCATTATCTTATATGACGGCAGCAGAAAAGAAGAGTTCTGGCTTTACAGACAGAATGATTGGTCCGGCAGACAGGAATTGCCAGTTGGTCTCTACACCATAGCGAAAGCAGAGACAGCTGATGGTAGCTACAAATTTACAGCAACGCCATCCACTTTCGATTTAGGCGAAAATGCTTCTGTGCCTATTACACTAACGCTTGGAGCTTCTAAACCTAAGGTTGAAATACCGGATGATCTCGCCACGGCCTCAAATACTACCCCAGAGCTGCCAAAAGAAGATACAACAAAATCAGCAATTCCGTATGTAGCAATCATAATTACGGCAGTAACAGTGATTATAAGTGTAGCAGCAGCCAGTATTCTAAAAATACGCAAAGATAAGAAAAATGGGTTCAGCAACAATTTATTTAATTAATCCAGAAAAGAGGTGCGCATAGTGGAAACAGACATAGAAATTTCATTGCAAAACCTTCTGAAGTTCTTATGCGAAAATGATACATCTGATACAGAACAAGAAATCTTTGCCAAATGGGTAAGCATATCTGAAGAAATTCCATCGTCAGAAGGTTTACCAGAGTATTTTCAAATGATACGTAATATCAAAAAGTCAGAGGTGTCAAAAGAGTTAATGCAAAAATGTTGTAAATTCTTTATCTAAATATCATTCTAATAGTATTTTTATTTTTCCCATCAGCCATCTCTTTGGTTGGTGGGATTTTTTTTTGCCATTTCCCTGTAAAAGCTCTCATTTTTGATTTTATTTTCTTTTTTATTCTCCATTTTATGAACAGATACAAATGATTTTATTTCATTTAACAAGGGAGAGATGACTTATGAGGACAGAAAACAAATTTGATGAGGAAAATGAAGAAAAAAGAGAACTTAAAACGTTAATGGATTATGAAATGCTGTTACAGGAGATCCGTTTAGCACATGTTGAGAAAGACAAGGAAAAACTTGATCAGCTTTTTACAGAGTTGTATGTCGCTGTGATGAAGGCTGATGAAGGCTATAAAATTCAACAGACTCCGTTTAGGTCTTTAGTTTGGAAGCAGTACAGCAAGATATCACGAAGATTTACGCTTATGAGCGATTCTTTTGAAGATGTACTTCAGAGCGTTATGACCGGGATTTATGACGGCAGTTTATTTTTCAGAAGATTAAATAGTTGCAGTGCTGAAAAGAAAGACAAAGTTTTAGAAAAGATATTAAAAGTGGAATGCTGGCACCAGATCAACGATTTTATCTGCAATCGAACAGGTGGGGAAGTTGGCAAGGGTGTATGCGCTGATTTTGGCATTCCAGATGAACGCTTTAAAGTAGTTCATGATGGAAAGGTTTATTATAAGCAGATCCAAACAGTATCAATGCAAAAAGCGTTAGACGGGGAAAATGCAGAATGTACAGGAGAAAATGAACTGAAGAGCCTGGTTAATAGTACTTTATCTTGTAATCCGATTGATACGCTATTTAAGTCTGAAAATGAGAAAAGCCCTATGGAAGAGATTGCGGTGAAGCTTGCTTATATCTTTTATGATGCAATCATGCAGTATAGTTTTGATGATATGCAGAGAGCAGATATTCTCCTTTATGCGCATCAGGTCCAGAATCCTGTTAAATTGGAGTTGAGAGTAGAAAATATGGAAACATACGCATCACTGCCTGCAGCAGATAGATTTTTTAATCAGACACTTAAAAAAACAAAGTATTTGGGTAAGGCCATTGCTGGATTATCTCCAGAAGATATGAAAAAGTTTAGCAGCCAACTGGATATCATCTTAAGTGGAATCGATGATTACCAGGGAAAGAAAAAGCTTGTAACTGCTTGCTTGGCATACATAAGAGATAAGCGGGAGGAGGTGGCATAGAAATGTCGGTTATCTCTACGATCCATTCTTATATAGATAAAGATCCAGACCTTTTATTTCGTGTTTCAGCCTCTAACTATACGTTATCCATTGACCAGGTTGCAGCTATTCTTATGCAGATTAAAGATCAACAGGAAGTGGGGCATTTAGTCACTTTACAATGTATAAAAAGTATGGATATCGATCCAGAAGTATGCAAACGTTATATCATCCCGATTAAAGAAGAAAAACCTATCTACTTATATGATATACCGCCTGATCTGGGATATGAAATCTTCCCGGATTTTGATTCCCTTGTAATCAGTGCCCGTAATGGCAGTATTTTTGACTCTTTTTTAAGTTCTTTCAGTAAATGTACAAAGCTACAAATTATGAAGACACGGATTGATTCGGATGATGGAAAAGCTGTATTTATGATAGGTGATGATAAAGTGTTCTTGGCTCCGGATGTAGATATGCATGATACGATTCAGGGATTGATATTGATAGCGTTGGATGTTCTGGGAAAGCGCATTGAAAGCGAAGCACCGTTAGCAGTAGCAAAGAAGATCTTTTCCATTATTGCGAAAAGCTTTGAGATGATAGATTTAGAAAGTTTATATGATTTGAGGCCAGAAGCACAGTATGAAGCAGTAAAGATAGGTTTAGGTATGGTATCCAGAGTGATGTACTGGCTTTTTCCAACACTGTCGCTTAATGCAGTAATTGGGTTACAGAAATATTATGTACCAGGAAAAGATGAAATAGATTTACTGGGGGATATCTGCGATTTTGATGAAGATACATATGATTTTTTAGATATGTGTGGTCAGGCTAAATTAAGGCTGCTTATAAAGTATGTCGAAGTGGGAAAGCTCCGTTATACGCCACCAATAAAGCTTTAAGTAAAAATATCATGGGAGGTTTTTTTTATGAAAGGTAGTATATCCATATCAGAAAAAGCAGTTTTATCAATCATTGAAGCATCTGAATATTCTGAAATAGGACAAGATCGGCTAAAAAAGCTTTGTGATAAGCCGAATTGTTCGTTTTCCTTTAGAGTAGGTAACCGAAGGATGATTAAAAAGAAGGAGTTTGATAATTTTATTTCAAATGCCAAGTTTATTGAATAGGATGGCTAAGCTGATGATTCACGTAAGGAAAGTATTGATTTAAGAAGGGTGGTGACCAGCATGAAAACGGATTTTTCAGACCGAATTCAGAAGGCTTTGCAATCAAATGCAAATGAAGAGGAAGATATACTGATTCGCCAGTCTTATCAGATGGGCTATGCTGCAGCTGAACGAAGTGCAGAGAATGCTTTTCGCCGAGGAATTCACTTAGGTGTTTCAGAAACGGTGAGAAGCTATGAACGGATTTTATCAGGGAAGTCACCTTTATTGAAAAACATAATCAATAGCTCGGAAAACGAATTATAAAATTGAAAATATAAAAATGAAGCTACTATAGTCGAAATATATATGGTATAATCAAGAAAATATTTAATATTTATACGGGAGGACAAAATATATGGCATGGGATGATGTTGCAGGCAGAGCTGCAGGTGGACACGGTGACAAGTATGTAGTTTTGCAGGTGGTACTTACTGAAAAGCTACTTGGTACAGGATCAGGAACATCAAGCTTAACGAATTTACAGGCAGAAATCAACAAGCAGGCAGCAAAAGGATACCGCTTGCATACAATTTCTACCACTTCTTCAGGCTCGAAAGGCTTTTTAGGTGGTGATAAGATTCAGGCTACCATGGTTTTTGAACGGATTGACGATTAAACAAAATAATAGTTTTTTAGAATAGTTTTTTAGAACCTTTCCAAATTGACAGGAAGGGTTCTTTTTTTTGTGTGTTCATCAGGCTTAAGTATAAGTATTTTTGTTCCAGAGTTTTTATTTTAAGTCTCAATTTCCATATTTAGTATGTGACGCAAAGTAACAGTGTTTATCAGTTATATACATATAAAGCAGGAAAGGGTAGTAGTAAGTATCGAGATGTTAGCGAAACCACAAGTTTTTATGAGAGGATACTGGCTGAAAAAATAAATTCAAGAATAAAAACAGAATTTTTCTGTGATTCTGATTTTATTTTTTAACCTATTTCCCATGATTTGTATGTAAACATTGTTTGTTGGAAAGGAGAAATATATATGGCATTGATAGAATTTAAAGACGGTCGCCCCGTGGAGGGTAGCTTGGAAGGCGTGGAAGTTGTAGAAATCCCGGAAGGTGTCGAGAAAATTGCGGAAAGGGCTTTTGAAGGGCAGACTAAAATCCGGGAAATTATTATTCCAGATACTGTGAAAAATATTGAAAATTGTGCTTTTAGACATTGCGAATCTCTGGAAAAACTGTATATTCCAGACAGTGTAGCCAATAAATGTGAAAGATCTCTTATATATGGTGCCTTCACACATTGCAAAAATTTAAAAGAAGTGCGTTTACCGTATATGAACCGGGTTGCACGACATATGTTTTTCGACTGCCGAAACCTGGAAAAGGTAGATTTATCGGCTAGAGTTAACGTTATCGAAGAGCGCACATTTTCTAATTCTCCAAATTTAAAAGAGGTTAATCTGGGAGAAAAATCAAAAGTTTATAGTATTGCAGGAAATGCTTTTGAAGGCTGCCCTGAGGATTTACAGATTAAGTATGCTGGTATATCAATGCCTTACAAACATTTGGCTTTTGCACGAAGTCTTTCTGACGGATTGACTTTGGATAAAAATTTTATAGTTTTACAGAAGGCACATGATATCTTGCAAGATGAAACTTTTTCACCGGTTCTGGTAAAAAAACTTTGCAACGCAGAACACGCTGGAAAGTTGGATGATACGGCAGAGAAAATCAAGAAAAGCTTTCAGACCATCGGGTTTTACAATATCAGTGATGATGTTGACATAGAAGCGAAAGAAAAACTCATTGAACTTTTCAAAAACAACTCCGCCAGCCGTGGCGTAGTGCCTCGTATCATAGATGCCCTTACCATTGCATCCACTACTCTCAATATCCAGCCGGAAGATTTGGTAAAGTCTTTTGAGAATAAACAAATCCGTGATGCCATCATTGCAATGCGCACCTGCCACGAAGGGAATCATTTCTTTGACGTAGAAGCAGCGTTATTCGCGATGACATTTGATGTAAATACGGTGAAGCAGTTTATCCTGGAAAATCCATATAAGGACTATGCGTCCGTCCTTCTCTGTAAAGGATACAAGACCGGCGATGAGAAGTTCTTAAATCTGGCAAAGTGGATCGCGTATCATCCGGACAGCAACCGGGAAATGATAGAAAAGCTGTATGATAGTCAGGATTATATAGATATCCGTCCGGATATGACGGTGAATCAGGTCCGTGCGCAGGTATCATACGGTGAGGGTGAACTGGAAATTCACAGAATTGAAGACCAATACAATGGCAGATTTTCCTTCTGGAACTGCGTATGTAATCTGCCTAAAACAGAGGTAGAGCTTGGCCGCTACCGTGCCTATATCATGGATGGCCAGGATCCGCGACAAGTGATGCTTGGATACGATACGAACTGCTGTCAGCATCTTGGTGGTGCGGGGGAAACTGCCATGATGTATGGGCTGGCTAACCCGAATGCGGGATTCTTTGTTATTGAGGATAAGGAAACCGGGAAGATCCTGGCTCAGGCGGAAACTTGGGAGTGCGCTCCGGAATATAGAAGCGTCAGAACAGAGGAAATCAATTTACAGACGGTTTTCAATGATGATATAAATCTCGCAAATCAGCTCTATAAGGGAGTCGAGAATTATATTGAGGAAGGGTACTGTACTGACAGATGGGGCAGCAGTGAATATGCAGATGATTACCTGACTGAGGAACTGGGCTTTGAATCCTGGGAAATTGGCGATGATAAAAAGGCATACGGTTCGGTTGTTGGGGATGATGAATATATTGTTGCAATTGTCGATCATAACGATTCCGTTGAAATTCTGAATTTATCACTGATTATAGAAAAAATTACAAGAGAATCCAGATTAATTAAAAGTTTTAACGAATACGCGGTACATGGAATGGAACTGACGGCTGACGGCGAATTATATAAAATCGAATGCCGGAAGAACGATGATAAGATCCTGGTATTCGATAACATCGAGTTTGCTGACGACCGTCAGATCAACCAGTTTGCTCCGATCCTTGGAAAGTGGTGCGAAGCATCTCCATACCACGATGTTATCATGGGCGATGGGTGGAATGCGATGGATAACAGAAAAATCAACCATACGAATGGCGTTGAACCTCCTGTAGACGGAAAGATGGTTTGGCTTATGGATAAAGACAGTATCATCGACTGTTCAAAAGATATGCTAAGTGACCAGTATTCGAGTTCTGATCTTATTTATGAGGCCATTGCAAACAAAGAACTTGATCTTGAAGAGTATGGAATCTACGGATCTGACGATTGTTGTATATCATCTGCTGATTTTTTGCCATATACCGATGCTGATGAAAGCTGTTCCGTGCTTAAGTCAGAGGGAAAAGTGGAACCGTATTTTAAAGATGCGCTGGAAGAGTATGTATCCAACCAGAAAGAGAACGAACAGAGTGCCCCAGATAAGCATAAGTCCCGTGGACGATAAACAAGAGAGAGCCAGGATCTTAAAAGTTCCTGGCTTTTCCATACAACCTCAAATCTGATTTTATTTTCCAATTCACCCTTCATATTAAATATGTAAACATTAAACAGATTGCTTTATATGGAGGATATAGATTATGGATAGAGAACAATTAAAAATCATGGAAGAGATAGTATCAGCAGTAAAAAAGACTGGCGTAAATGTCGAATACACTCCGAACAAAAACTTAAGACTAACTTTTCGCGCAAAGGAAGATTACGTAGACGGTCATGCGCCATCAGAAATCAGCATCACCGGTCAACCAATTGAAAACCTGCATGCCATGCCGCCGACTTTGGTTCCCAGCATGATTGCTTGTAGCTTCCCATATCAGGACAAACAGGCATTCATAAAAAATGGCCTTTCTGGTCTTACTGGCAGCGGCGTGGAGATTACGCCAGCCATCACAAGACTTTTGGAAAAATCCTGGGATCAGATAATGTCTCAGTGCAGCAAAGCAGAAAAGGCTGCACTGGCAGCCGTGGCTCCTTACGAACAGAGCGAAAAGAAAGTGCCGCAAAGTGCCCTGACCTTCGGTCAGTTTCACAAAATTACAAAGCTGTACAAAACATCACCAATTACTTAAAAAGTGAAATCAAAAAAGAAGCCGAAAAAGACATTCCCGCACCAGATAAAAGGAGACATCCATGCTTCAAGTCATCAAAGATCCATACCAAGACCGATATATCATCATCGGCAATCGATCCGAATCATACCCAGAGCGTAACGGCTTAAATTATACTAAATCTGAGGCTGAGTGTGTCATGGGAAAAATCTGCCTTCTCTCAGCTGCGGAAGAATTAGAAAAAGAAGAATATGAAAAAACGGATGAGTATCTGAGCAACTTCGCAGGTAGACCTATTCGGATCTTTGGGAATTCTTCTGAGATTTATAAAGATGATGTAGATGCATTGAAAAAGATAGCTGCTGCATTGGAAAATCATTGCTATGACCGGACTGTAGGTGAGCAGAAAAGGATAGAAGAGCTGCGCAGAGGAGTGAGAGAAGGGGAAGCGCTGGGGACATTGGCAGATGGTTTTGCAATGCATAAGAAAAAGACTTTATCAAATCGCTTATAATATAGAAGAAACAGACCAGAATATTTGTTCTGTAGTTTGTTTCTTTTACGTTACAGAGGGGATTATCTCATTTGTCTTATAAAAACACAATTAATGAATTTTCCATTCTCCATAATATAAGTAGAAAAGAATTTATATTAGGAAGAAGGGATATTCACTATGAAAAAACAGCTCACATTACCTTTTATCAGAGATGGACCAGCAGCATCAATTCAACTTGGAGTTTATTCAATTAATTCAATATATCAATTAGAATTAGAGTATAGAAAAGGAGACGATTATATGATAGAAGAAAAAGCTTTATTAAATGTGGATGAAACCAGGGCGTATTTAGGATTAGGCGACACTATGACCAGGCAGCTTATGAGAAAAGAATACTTTGGCTTACGGATTGGATGTAGATTGTATTCCAGTAAAATACTGCTTGATAAGTGGATCGGAGAACAGGCAAAGAAAAAACGTTAGGAAGATGTGGGATAGTTGCAGTAGCAGCTGTCCCACGAAATTAATGAAAAGAGGATCTTAGATATTTATGGGAAAAGATTTAAACGGAAAAGAATTAGGGACAGGCATATCACAACGTCCGGACGGGATATATATGGCCCGGGCTCAATGTTGTGGGAAGCCGATTTGTATTTATGGTCGAAACTATCAAAAATTAAAAAAGGAACTGGAAGAGAAAAAGAAACTTGCCAGGGAGAATAATGGAAGAATTCCAGAACAGTATACCTTATCAGAATGGTTTGAAATATGGTTTACTACATACAAAGAACCTACTGTAAGCGAACAATCTGTAGGCCCAATGCGCAGTAAGGTAAAGGTGTTCCTGGATCGTATAGGTGATAAGAAACTTGCAGATATTAGTTCAATTGATATTCAGCAGATTATAAATGCAACCATGATCGAGACGGAATATGCCCGCAAATCTATTAATGAAGCATCTAATCGTTTGAAGGCTTGTTTTGACAGCGCTGTTAATAATGGCCTTGTACAAAGAAATCCTTTTGTAGATGTGATCATTCCTACATCTAAAAGTACTGTTGAAGATCCACCAGAGCAAATCCGCTTTTTAGATCAAGAGCAGATAGCCGAGTTTTTAAATCAAATAGTAGACAGTTGGTGGTATGAGTGCTTTTATATTATGATCTATACAGGGATGCGCATTGGTGAGGTTGGGGGCTTAAAATGGTCAGATATTGATTATGAAAATAAATGCATTCATATTAATCGAGGTCTGCTTTGCTATTATAAAAAAGGTGAGAAAGTGATAAAGCTTGGACCGCCAAAAACATCCAACAGTTATCGGACAATCCCTTTTATTGGGAACGTAGAGACGATGTTTAGAAGACAGAAGGAAAAACTGGAAGCATATAAAAAGCGTTATAAAGGACCGATAGATTTACCGGATGATATGCAGGACCTGGTATTTTTAACACAGAAAGCAAGCCCTGTAACACGCTATCCAGCAGAGCATGCTCTTACAGACATTACAAAAGCGATAGATATAAATAGAGCCTATAATGCAGCAAAAGCTGGAAAAGAGTTTGTGCCTTTTGTAAAACTTCATCCTCATGCATTGCGCCACACATTTTGTAGTCTATGCTATGAATCGGGAGTAGATGCAAAGGCTTGTCAGACTTTAATGGGGCATGCTAACATTTCCACTACAATGAATATCTACACTCATTTAAGTGGTAAAAGGATTCGTACTGAAACCCAGAAAGTAGACCAGCTCATTAAGGCAGAACCAGTTAAAGGAAAAGGTAAGAATTACCAAAAATCAAATGTTATATAAAAGAAGTTACTATACACGGGTAGTTCATTTTCATTGTGGAAAGTGACGAAAATCATTTTT
>OGXF01002311.1_pt1 | contig 10934 bp, 10 predicted proteins | sample 1576191 | NCBI WGS metagenome assembly OGXF01 (sample SAMEA3541545, study PRJEB24748) | human gut metagenome | biome: human gut; feature: human-associated habitat; material: faeces | place: China | collected 2012
AGAATAAAGAGCTTACAGAGGAAGCAAAACGTGATATGAAGATTTCTCTGATCATTCTGAAATATACACAGTCCAATTCCGTATGTTTCGTAAAAGATGGACAGGCAATCGGTGTAGGAGCAGGACAGCAGTCACGTGTACATTGTACAAGACTTGCAGGCCAGAAGGCGGACAACTGGTTCCTTCGCCAGTGCCCGAAGGTACTGAATCTTCCATTTAAAGATACGATCTCACGTGCAGAGCGTGATAATGCAATTGATGTTTATATCGGGGATGAATATATGGATGTCCTTGCTGATGGTATGTGGGAAAAGACTTTCACAGAGAAACCGGAGGTATTTACAAAAGAAGAGAAACGTGCATGGCTGGATCAGATGACTGATGTTACACTGGGATCTGATGCATTCTTCCCATTCAGTGATAATATTGAGCGTGCTCATAAGAGTGGCGTGAAGTATATTGCTGAGCCGGGTGGATCTGTGCGTGATGATGCTGTGATCGAGACTTGTAATAAATATGGAATGGTGATGAGCTTTACTGGAATCAGATTGTTCCATCATTAATAAAACTGGTATGGGTACGCACGAGACACTGGATGTGGTCAAATACATCCAGTGTCTCGTGCTGAAGAATATAAAAAAGCATCAGCAAATGCTGATGCTTTAAGAGCGATAGACGGGGCTCGAACCCGCGGTCTCGACCTTGGCAAGGTCGCGCGTTACCAACTACGCCACTATCGCATTTATTAAATTGTTTGCTAGGATATTTTCCTCAGCGACAAGATATATGTTACTATAAAAAATATTATTTGTCAAATACTTTTTATTGATTTTGAGAATATTTTTTGAAAAAAGTTATGGCTGCTTCATATCGGGGAATAAAATTTGAATATTTCGTGAAGTCTTGGATGGGAAAATTGCAAAAGAGCAGGGGCTGTGCTATGATAATTGAATGTAAAGCAATAAAGGAGATGAAATTTGCTTATGAAAAAAAGACTGATGATGCTGGCTCTTTGTTCTGCGCTTGCAGTTCCGACTACAGTATCAGCGGATATCCTTGATTATGAGGGTACGATTAATGCTTACAAGCAAGACAATAAGACTGCCCAGACTTTTGAGATTGACAATGGAAACGGGGAGAAAGTAACTGCGGTTGCCAAGACAGATATAGTTTCGATATCTGTCAAGTCTACATATATAAGATCTAATCCTGGTAAGGACGGAAAGAAATTAAAGAAAGTTTATCTTGGAACGAGCGTGGAACGTGTTGCTGTTTGTGATAATGGCTGGAGTAAGGTGACCTATGAATATAAGAATAAGAACGGCGAACAGAGGGTCAGCGGTTATGTGCAGACAAAGAATATCAATGACAGTGATCAGGTAAAGGCCGCGAAAGGAACTTTTACAGCATTAAAAGACAGCGATATTCTGGATTATCCAGGTAAGAAGGATGGGGAAGTGGTAGGTGAGATCATTCAGGAGGATGAGGTTAAACGACTTTCCACTGTCAATGATATATGGAGTCAGATTTCCTATAAGAATGATGAGGGAAAGAAAAAAATCGGCTATATACCAACCAGTGTGCTGGAGAATGTGACAGACACGAAAGAAAGCGAGGAAGAGACAAAAATCGCAGAGGTAGATGGACAGGAAGCGGGTGTCATCCATAAAAGCGAAGGCAAGGGAGTTTTTGCCGATGCGGTGGAAGGCGTGACTGCATCTAAAGGTGAATCTGTCAATGGCGTACAGATTGGTACCCCGGTGGCAGTGTCATCAGAGGCAACTTTGAAGCCATTAGGAACATTTAAGATTACACATTATTGTCCATGCAGCATTTGTTGTGGCCCATGGGCAAACGGCATTACAGCATCAGGTGTAACAGCTACAACAAATCATACGATTGCTGTAGATCCTTCGCAGATTCCATATGGTTCCAAAGTTGTAATCAATGGACAAGTCTATGTTGCTGAGGACTGTGGCGGTGCAATTAAGCAGAATTGTATCGATATTTATGTTGCTACTCACCAGGAGGGGGAAGATAAAGGCGTGTATTATACAGATGTATATTTGCTTCAGGAGTAGAAGTCAGTCGGATATTTGCAATCCGCTTCCAGTACGTGGCTCTACACCGAATAACTGCTTATTGCTCTCTGCAATTGAAGCAGGGGACTTACTCGATTCGGTTAAAGTCTGATAAATGAGAGAATAATAAAATCCAGAAGAATCCAAATATGAAATGAAATAAATCATATTTGGGATTACTTCTGGACTTTTTTATGATTTCATAGAGAAAGCGTAACTGTTCAGTGCCTTTATAGTTACGAGAAAGTTCTATATTTTATGCGTTCTGAAGTGCCTGTTCGATGTCAGCAATAATATCATCTGCGTTTTCGATACCAACGGAGAGACGGATCATTCCCGGTGATACTCCGGCTTCTGCAAGCTGTTCATCATTCATCTGACGATGCGTGTGGCTTGCCGGATGAAGAATCATAGTCTTAGATGCCGCTACATGAGTAGCGATAGTAGCAAGTTTCAGACTGTCCATAAAACGGACGGCTGCTTCTCTGCCACCTGTTAATTCAAAGGAAATAACACCGCAGGTTCTGCCTCCGTTCATGTATTTCTGAGCCAGTGGATAATATTTGTCATCCGGAAGCCCTGCATAGTTTACGTGAGAGACTTTCTCGTGGGCATTCAGAAATTCTGCGATTTTCTGTGCATTATAGCAGTGACGTTCTACGCGAAGCGGCAATGTTTCCAGTCCAAGGTTCAGAAGGAAACAGTTTGTCGGAGATGGAATAGAGCCAAGGTCACGCATCAGCTGAGAGGTTGCCTTTGTGATATACGCTTTTTTTCCAAACTGTTTCGTGTAGATTACGCCATGATAAGATTCATCTGGCTCTGTCAGACCATGATATTTATGTCCATAAGCATCCCAGTCAAAGTTGCCACTGTCAACGATAGCTCCGCCAACTTGTACAGCATGTCCGTCCATATATTTGGTGGTGGAATGAGTAACGATATCTGCACCCCATTCAAAAGGACGACAGTTAACAGGAGTAGCGAAGGTGTTGTCTACGATAAGCGGAACTTCATGCTCGTGAGCAACCTTTGCGAATTTCTCGATATCCAGAATAACCAGAGCAGGATTTGCGATTGTTTCTGCGAAAAGTACTTTGGTGTTAGGGCGGAAAGCAGCAGCAATTTCCTCAGCACTTGCATCTGTATCAACGAAAGTGCAGTCAATGCCGAGCTTTTTGAAAGTAACGGCAAGAAGATTGAATGTTCCTCCGTAAATAGTGGAAGCAGCTACGACATGATCACCTGCTTCGCAGATATTAAAGACCGCATAGAAATTAGCAGCCTGTCCGGAAGAGGTAAGGATTGCGGCAACACCACCCTCCAGATCAGCGATTTTTGCAGCTACGGCATCGTTAGTCGGATTCTGAAGACGGGTGTAGAAATATCCTTCTGCCTTCAGGTCAAAAAGCTGTCCCATTTCATCAGTGGTATCATATTTGTAAGTGGTACTCTGATAAACCGGGAGTGCGCATGGTTCACCCTTGGATGGAGTGTAACCGGAATGGAGACATTTAGTCTCGAGTTTAAAGTCACTCATGAGTCTGGTTCCTTTCTTATGTTAAATTGCTTCAATAAAATGTTGTATTAATATTGGGAAAATGATGATATTGATACAAAATTTCATGATAGTCTTAGAAAATTATACCTCTGAAATTTGTAGAAGACAATATGAAAAGGGAAATAAAAAATCTAAAAAATGTAATAAAAAGATGCCCAGGCTTTTTCTGACCAGCAGTGAGTAAAAAATATAATAAAAAATGCCCAGAGCCGGAATCGAACCAGCGACACGAGGATTTTCAGTCCTCTGCTCTACCAACTGAGCTATCTGGGCATTTGGTTTGTGATTTATTGTTTATCACGAGGTTTATAATATCATATAGATTGTTTGAATGCAAGCAAAATTTTCGATTTTTGCGAAAAAAGAGATAATAATGTTTCTATTTAAAAAGGGACGCTGCGAAAAATAGATGTGTCAGAAAACATCTATTTTTCGCAGCTGGTAATTGGAAAAGTGTAGAAATTTCTTGCCTTAAAATGGACTGATGCCAGATGGAAAGGTAAAGTATTACCTTGCCATCTGATAAATTTTTTCCATGTCTTTCATGTTGAGTTGTTTGAATACACCGATGGTGCGGGTGTCTTCGAAGCTGCATTTGAAGGCGAGGTCGTGGATTTCCTGGTCGGTCAGGTCGAGGCCGAGTTCGTGGAGGCTGGTTGGCATTTCTACGGAGCGGAAGAAGTTTTCCATTGCTTCGATTCCGGCGAGGGCGCTTTCTTTGAAATCTGTTCCGCAGGGGATATCGAATACGTTTGTTGCGAATTGGGCGAAGCGTTCCGGGTTTACTTCGTAGACGTAGCGTGCCCAGCTTCCCCAGATGGCTGCGAGGCCTGCGCCGTGAGTGACATCATAGACTCCGCCGAGTTCATGTTCCAACTGGTGGCATGCCCAGTCACCACCGCCGGTTCCACATCCTGTGAGGCCGTTGTGAGAGAGGCTTCCGGCCCACATGATTTCGGCTCTGGCGCTGTAGTTGTCTGGTTCTTTCATGAGGATACGGGCGTTGTAAATGACAGTCTGCATCAGGGATTCGCTGATACTGTCAGTGATTTCCATGGTTTCAATGTTTACGAAATAGCGTTCCATGGTGTGCATAAGGATGTCTACACAGCCACTTTCAGTTTGATACTGCGGGAGAGTGTAGGTGAGGCGTGGGTTCAGGATGGCGAATTTCGGTCTGCAGTAATCTGTTTTTGCACAGCCTCTTTTTTCTTTTGTTTCTTCATTTGTAATGACACTGGAACTGCTCATCTCGCTTCCGGAGGCTGCAATGGTAAGGACTACACCGATAGGGAGACAGGCGGTTGGGGTTGCTTTTTTCAGACAGAAATCCCAGACGTCTGTTTCTGGATTTGCGACACCGTAGCCGATGGCTTTGGAGGAGTCGATTACACTTCCACCACCGACGGCAAGAATAAAGTCTACATTTTCTTTTTTACATAATTCGATTCCCTCGCGGACCTTGGAAAGGTGAGGATTTGGAACAACGCCTCCCAGAGTGACGTATTCAAGTCCGGCTTCTTCGAGATTGGCTTTCAGCTCATCGATAAGTCCGGAACGGACAGCACTCTGTCCACCGAAATGAATCAGCACTTTTTTTGCCCCATATTCTTTCAGCAGAGAACCTGCCTGAAGGTGGGTATCTTTGCCAAAGATGACACGGGTTGGTGTATAATATTCGAAATTTCTCATAATGTATGTTATGCCTCCTGAAATTTAGAAAAATTGATAATGGATTTAACCGAATCAAGTAAGTCCCCTGCTTCAATTGCGAAGAGCAATAAGCAGTGGGTGGGGACTTGCTTGTATCAGGAGGGGTATAAGCCCCTCCTGATAAACTGCGAAGCAGTTATTCGGTGTAGAGCCACGTAGCGGAAGCGGATTGCGAATATCCGATTGACTCATTTGCATGATGTTAAAGGTAAAGCTTTGCCTTTGGTATCATTATATCTTAATTAAAACAGATAATGGGGAAATAGTCAAAGAAATAATAAGAGTAGAACAGTAACGCGGAAAATATCTGGACAGAATCATCGCACTTGAAAATGAAGATTATGAGAAATTTAGCAGAGATAACAGTATCCTTGTATGGGTATAAATTTATAATATCTATAATTTTTTGCACAGTATCTATAATTTCCTTCACGCGAAAAAAGGAAAGACAGAAATTTATAGATTTTAGACAGATTATTTTATGGGCATTGTGCGAGGGGGATGCTATGATAAATACACTTAAATATACAAAGTGAACAAAAAAGGAGGAAAAAAGAAATGAAGAAAAGAATGTACAAGATTATGGCACTTGCCATGACAGCAGCTATGGTGGTACCTATGGCAGCGCAGACAACAGCATTTGCAGCTGACGACAAAGAAATTACTTACTGGAATATCGCGGTAGAGAGCCCGGACAAAGATATTGTTACCGCAGCAGTAGATAAGTTCAACAAAGAGACAGAGTCAGGTTACACCGTAAACCAGGTTTCCATCCAGAACGATACATACAAAGAGAAACTGGTTATTGCCATGAGCTCAGGTGAGTGTCCTGATATGTACTCAAGCTGGTCAGGTGGTCCAATGTATGAATACATTGATTCCGGATTTGCACAGCCAATCGATGATCTTCTGGATCAGTCTGATCTTAAAGACAAACTTCTGGATGCAGCAATTGAACAGGGAAGTTATAACGGACATGTATATGCAATCCCATATCTGAATGTATCTCTGGCAGGTATCTTCTATAACAAAGAAATGTTTGATAAATATGGTCTGGAAGAACCAAAGACATTAGCAGATCTGGAAAATATCTGTGCAACATTAAAAGAGAACGGAATTACACCATTTGCACTTGCTAATGGATCTAAATGGACAGGATCTATGTACTTCATGTCTCTGGCAGCTCGTTACGGTGGACTTGAACCGTTCCAGAATGCAGTTGCAGGAACTGGCAAATTTACAGATGACTGCTTCATCAAAGCTGGCGAGAAGATTCAGGAGTGGGTTAACAACGGATACTTCCCGGATGGCGTAAACTCCTTAAGTGAAGATGATGGACAGGCTAAACAGTTAATGTATCAGGAAACAGCAGGTATGCTTCTTTGCGGCTCCTGGTATACAGGAACATTCCAGTCTGACAGCGAAGAGTTCTATCAGAAAATCGGCTGGTTCCCATTCCCGGCAATTGATGGCTCCGATGCAGACTCTACAATCCAGATCGGTACTGTAGGTGACCAGTTCATTTCCTTCAACTGTGAAGGCGACAAGCTTGCAGCAGCATTTGAATGTGCAGCAGATCACTTATCAGATGAAGTTACTGATATCACATATTCCAATAACAAGATCGTTCCTGTAAAAGATGCAGGCGACCACATCACAGATCCGGTTGTAAAAGAAATCTTTGACGCAGCTCAGGAAGCATCTTCTATTCAGCTGTGGTACGACCAGTATCTGCCAACATCTGTTGCATCTGCACATCTGGATGGACTTCAGGAAGTATTTGGTCTGACAAAGACTCCTCAGGAAGCACAGGAAGAAATGCAGGCAGCAATGGACGAATACTTAAGCACAAAATCTGATTCTGCAGCAGACGATACAACAGAAGAAACAACAGAAGAAACAGCAGATGATGCAGCAGATGATGCAGCAGAAGATGCTGAATAATTTGTAAAGCAGGCGTTCATTTTGACCTGAGTAAGGCAATAGCAGAAGGGGTCTGCACAGTAAAAAGTGCGGATCCCTTTATCTTGAAAATATGTAAGCACAAAGAGTGTGCTTGAAAAATTATTTCAATTAAATTATAAATTGGGTTTCAAACATTTTTTAGGCAGCGGAGAGCTACATTTTATTTATATTAACGATAAGTAAGATGTGTGATGAAATCTGATTTTATAACATGTCAAGCAGCATGTCAGGAAAGTATATCAAAAAGTCATATCAATATATCTGAACATATTCCGAAAGTATTTTTCAAACATACTCTGGCATATACAGGATTACAGATTTTTGCAGTCCGTAAATATTTCAGGTCAGATGAAAATAACAAAAAGTAATAAATAAAAGGGAGGCAGAAAAAAATGAATGAAAAGGGAATGTCTCTGTTGCAGTTAAGACAGAGAAAAACACGCCAGACAGCAGCACTTTTCCTGGCACCGGTCATCATTTTATTAATAGTATTTATTGCATATCCAATCGTAGATACATTTATCACCAGTGGATACCAGTGGAATGGTATTTCAGCAGATAAAAAAATGGTTGGATTTGCAAACTGGGCGAAACTGATCAAAGACACGAAATTCTGGATTGCATTTAAGAATAATGTAATCATTATGATCTTATCCATTGTAATTCAGATTCCTTTAGGTCTTGCAATGGCAACATTTCTTGACTTTGGTGGTAAGAAATTGACTGTCTTTAAAGTTATCTGGTTTATTCCAATGCTGATGTCATCTGTTGCAATCGGTTTCCTTTTTACCTACGCACTTGCAACAAACGGTGGTATCGTAAGTACGATTTCAGGCTGGTTTGGCGGTGGCAACATTGACCTTCTGGGAAATCCGAAGCTGGCACTGATCACAGTTATCCTGATCATCGCATGGCAGTTCACACCATTTTATATGGTTTACTTTATGGCTGGTTATACAAATATTCCATATGATGTATTTGAGGCAGCCAGAATTGATGGTGCTACAAGAGGACAGTATTTCTGGAAGATTGCACTTCCGCTTCTTGTTCCGTCTATCAAGAGTGCAGCAATCCTTTCTATGGTAGGATCTCTGAAATACTTCGATTTAATCTATGTAATGACAGGCGGTGGTCCTGGTACATCAACAGAGCTGATGGCAACTTACATGTACAAAGAGTCATTCAAGAACTTTAACATGGGTTATGGTTCAGCCATTGCAGGTGGTATGTTTATCCTGATCACAATGGTATCTATGATCACAATGAAACTTGTAAACGGAAAACAGGAGGATTAAGGAATGGACAGCTATAAGAAAAGTAAAAGAAAAAGTATCATAGCCTGGACAGTTGCCTTTATCCTGGCTATCGGAGCAGCAATTGTATCATTTATGCCTTTTGTATTCATGGTACTGAACTCTTTTAAAGAAAAGTTTGAAATGCTTACAAAAGGTGTCTTCCAGCTCCCGGATAAATTAAACTGGTCAAACTATACAGAAGTACTGACGGGTGGATTCGGAAACTATTTTAAGAACAGTGTTATCGTTCTTGTTATTTCCCTGATTCTGTTATTATTTATCTCTGCCTGTGCATCTTATCCGCTGGCAAGATTTAAATTTAAAATGGCACAGCCGATCTATGCGATCATCGTAGCATGTATGTCAATTCCGGTACATATTACATTGATTCCGGTATTCAAAATGTCGAAGTCAACCGGACTTTACGATACGATTTGGTCACTGATCGGACCATACATTGCATTTGCAGTTCCGATTTCTGTGTTTATCCTGACAAGCTTTATGAAAGAGATTCCGAGGGAAATCGAAGAATCAGCAGAAATTGACGGATGTGGAAAAATCCAGATGTTCTTTTCCATGATCCTGCCTCTGTCCAAACCAGGTATGGCAACACTTGCTATTTACAACGGCGTAAATATGTGGAATGAGTTTTCTTTTGCAAACACACTGACACAGTCAGCACAGAACCGTACCCTTCCACTGGCAATCTGGGAATTCCAGGGACAGTATTCCATGAATACACCAATGATCATGGCAGTTCTTACTCTGACATTGTTGCCGATGGTTATCATGTTTATCGTATTCCAGGATAAGCTGGTAAAAGGTATGACAGCAGGTGCTGTAAAGGGTTGATATTATCCGGAACATTTGTTGTACTTATTTGCTGGTGAATAATGAATGTGATATGATAGATAACATCATAACATCCGAATAAGAAAATTCCATATTCAATATAGAAATCAATCAGGTTGGGGACAAAAAATTTTTGGCCCCAACTTCATGTATATAAAAAATATGTGACAGATAAGGAAAAACAACATGAAAAATGGATAACAAAATTCAAACACTGGAAGTTTGATAAAAAGCTTCGCCTATTTGAAACCGTCAGTATTCTTCTTGTAGCGCTGACGGTTGCAGGTGTTTCTCTGAGCTTTTTTGTGGCAGCTATGAAAGAACAGTCGGTAGAATTGCTGCAAATGCAGAATAATACAGTTTCAGAGTCATTTCGGGATTCTATGAATTCGTATAAAGAGCTTGTGCTGGGAACAATTATGGATGATTCTGTTCAGAATTATTGCAGGCAGGTGGAACATGATAATCTGAAAACAGCAGACATTAATGCGATTTACAGTAAGCTTGAAAATCTGAATAACATGTATGAAAGCATGAATTTTGCAGCAGTTGTCAGTAAAGATTATGAAAACTATTACTATAGAGGCAAAGGCACGCTGTCAGTTACACAGTTCGAAGAGGTATATCCTCAGGCATATATAAGAGGCAAATATGCGCAGAAAGGAACATTGAAGGTTTCCTATAATAATGATTATTATAAAGGAAACAGATATACGTTAAGTATATATTATCCGTTGTATGACTGTAGTAAAGTGTCCGGCGAAAAAGGACTTTTGTGTATGAATTTTGATGATCCGGCTGTGCAGAGAATGCTGGCTACAGGTGATTCATCAGCAGAAACGATAGTTGTTGACACTGACGGGATGATTTTACTGTCTGAGGATAAAGAGAAGACAGGACGATATGTAAATTACATAGATGATATGGAAAATGGAATACAGACTTTTTCAGAGAGTGGAAATATGTATGTATGCCAGAAAATCAAAGGATGGAATTATTATGTCGTTAGTTCTGTATCCAGTTATAAATTATTTGAATCGGCATTACGAACATTAATTGTAGTTATTCTGGTACTTGTGGTGGTTCTGACAGTTGCAAGCTTTATTACAAAGGTTCTGATCAGAAGGATGTATCGGCCTTTGGATAAGGTAGTATCAAAAATGGATCACGTTGCAACAGGATCTTTACGAACACGAATCAATGTAGAAAATATGGGAGAAGATTTTACGAAGCTTGCGGTGGGATTTAACTCTATGATGGACGAAATCGAGGTGCTGATGGAGCAGGTAAAACTGGAACAGCATCAGTTAGAGCAGATTCGTTTTAATGCCCTTCAGTCTCAGATTCAGCCGCATTTTCTTTATAATACGCTGGAATGTATTCACTGGCAGGCAATTGCCGAGGGAAACAAGGAAATTTCCACGATGGTAAAAGCACTGGCAAAATATTACAGAATCTGCCTCAGCA
>OGXF01002319.1_pt1 | contig 10900 bp, 10 predicted proteins | sample 1576191 | NCBI WGS metagenome assembly OGXF01 (sample SAMEA3541545, study PRJEB24748) | human gut metagenome | biome: human gut; feature: human-associated habitat; material: faeces | place: China | collected 2012
GATTGCCACAGCAGGTGATGTGCAGATAATGGCTGAAGCATTTAAAAATCCGGTGCCGTCGACGTGGATATCGTCGTCCCGTCGACGGTTTCCGGCTGGGACGCCATGATGTTGGCCATGCTCGCGTTCGCCTGGCGGAGGGACTGGTCCGGGGTGTTCCGGTCGGGGTTGACGACCATGCTGGTGTGGTTGATGCGTCCGTTGAGGTTCGTCCAATGCTGTTCCTGTTTGCGGTTCTCCATGTCGGGCTTCTCCCCCAATGGACTGTCCGGATCGTCGATGCCCCACATGGCCCGGTACACCGCCACGTCCCTGAGCAGGCTCCCGTCCCCACGGCCCGCGGCGGCGACCGTCCGCACCCATGGTTGGCCGGATCGTCTCGCCTCGGTTTCGAGCTGTCGGGTCCCGTCCTCGATGAGCCGTTCGTTCTGCCGGACGAGATCGAGTCTCTCCGTGTGCCTGCTGGATCTGATGGGAGGGAGCACGCCGCCTACCCAATCGTCGTGGACGCTGCCGTTCATCCTGTCCAACAGTCCCGCGTTCAATCGTCCCGCTATGCTTGCGGCCCAGTCCGGCTCGTTGGGACGGGTCTTATGTTCCATGTCGGCATCGTTCCTGACGGCGCGGTTGGAGATGGTCCGCAACGCCGTCCATTCAGGGAACATGGACTGGTCGATGTCGTCCCTGAGCTGCATGTGCGCGTCGAGGAGCGCCTTGACGGCGGGCGTGTGCGCGGTGTCGACGGTGAAACGGCTTGCCTCCCCTTCCATGGTCGGTTCCTCCTGGAATGGGATTCCGGCCTGTTCCATCATGCTCCTCACCAGGCCGACCCTGTCCCTGTCCGCGTCCATGGAGAACGTGAACGTGTCCCGTCCAGCGGTTTTCGGCAGCATGTCCTTTGCGGCGCGGCATGCGATGCCCGTTGCCTTGTCCTTGGGGATGTCACGTTCGCGTGGCTTCAGCGTCTGGCTGATGATCGCGGTGGCGCGTCTGGCGTCGGTCATGTAGGCGCGTGACCATACGCCGCGCAGCCATTCGAAGCTGGGGCTGCGTTCGATCTTCTCCACGGTCTTCGTGTCATGCGATTTGGACAATAGGGCGAGCAGGTGCGGGCCCGCGATCAGACCGGCCGCGTAATCGTGTTCGCGTATGAGTCGTTTGAGGTCGTACCGTTCGGCGTACGCCTGTTCCCCGGTCTCGGTCGCGGTGAATGGTTCCGGATGGTCGAGCAGCGAGCGTTTCATACGGCTTTCGGCGATCTTGCGCGGATCGGTTTCAGCTCCGGAGAGCATGCGGTCCTCTTCGCGTTCCTCCTCCGTCTTGCAGCCGTAGAGGAAATGGTTCTCCTCCTTGCCTCTCGTTCCCGCGACGTACTGCAGGTTGCATGATGGTTCCGTGGTGGTCGGGAACACGGCGGCGCAACGGTCTACGGTCATGCCCTGGCTGCGGTGCACAGTGCTCGCGTATCCGCCGTCGCATCCCTGTTTGAGGAACCATGCGGGGATGGTCCAACGGGATTGGTCGGCGAGGTTCAGACATGACGCCTGCCCGTCGTTGGTGGATATGATCGAGAACACCATGCCGTTCTCGATCTGCCTGCCGTCCCGGCAGCGGACGTCCCGGTTGTTCGCGCGGCAGACTATCTGGTCTCCCGCGCCGACCGTGAGCCCGTCCCTGAGTTCCAGGAGTTTGGACGGGTCGCTTTCGCTTTGTCCGCTGGCCCGTCGTTCGAGGATGAACCGTTGGTTGATGTCCTTGACCTGGTCATTGGTGCCGGCGATCAGCAGCGTGCTCTTGCCGAGTTTCTGCCATTCGATGCACATGCGGTAGGCCTCCTCCTCGAGGTCGGCGTCCTCTCCCCAGTGGAGCCGGTCGTGCCGTTCGTATTCGGCGATGAGCTCATCGCAGCGCCGGACGCTTACGGGATCGGTCTTGTCACCTCCCTCGCGCAATCGCAGCGTCGCGTCCGATTCACCTTCCCAGCGTCGTTTCGAGTCGGGCCCGTCCGGATCGTTCCTCCACCGGTCCGGTTTCGAGGTGAATCTGAACAGGCTTGTGAGTCGTTTGCAGGCATTGTGGCGGTCGGCGTAGCCGAGCATGCCGCCCGCGCCGGACACGGAGTCGAGCTGTTTCGGGTCGCCAGTGAGAAGGACCTTCGCGCCGACGAGCGAGGCGAGGCGTGTGATCCATTGCAGGTTCCTCGTGTCCACCATGCCGGCCTCATCCACGATGATCAGCTGGTTGGGTCTGACCGCGGCGATGGGGGTTCTGACCCGTTGGGCTGCGAGCCTGGCCCGGAGGAACAGGCGTTCGATGGGATTGTTCGACTGGCTGATTCTTTGGCGTAGCTCACCTTGTGTTTGGGCCGCGTCCTGGAGGCGTTCGGGATCGTTGATGGTCAGGAGTTTCGCGATGGTCATGCTTTGGCAGCCGATGCTTTGACGCAGTTCGCCGACCGCCTTGCGGCTGGTCGCGAGTCCGAGCACGCTGCCCTGCCCGTACTTGGCCTGCCATGCCTGGGCGACCGCGTTCATGGTGGTGGTCTTGCCGGTGCCTGCCGCTCCGATGATGGCTCCGACCAGGTTCGGATCCTCCAACGCGTATGCGGCTGCTTCCTGCTGGTCCGTGGAGAGCGGATAACCGCCCGCCTGCTTGGATCGGATGTTCCATTGGTCGAGCCATGCGTTGCCTTCGCCGGGCTTGTATCCGATGCCGCTGGGCTTGTTCAGGCTTTCGATCATGTAGTGTTCGGCCTGGAGTACGTCGTCGGTGGTGTACCGGTCGAGGTCGATGTCGTCGAACACACTGCGGTCCCCGCTGGAGCACAGGGCGAGGTCCTCCATCATCTCGTCGCTCAACCGGTATCTGGTGGGTGTGAGTTTGACGCATCGGCCGAGGGCCTTGTCGGCGATGGCGTTGGTGACGGCGATGCGCTGTTCGGGGTCGATGCGCACGTCGCGCAGGAGGCGTTGGGCTTCGGCTCGCACGTTGGTGCGTTTCCATGTGGTGCGCGTGTGCGCCGTTTCGTGCAGGGCCTGTCCGGATTGGCGGGCGAGGTAACGGTCGGTCTCGCCCGCCATGCCGGTGAGATCCGCGAGCTGTTCCAGGAGGAGACGGGCGACGTCGTCCTCGCATTCCGCGTTCGCGTGGATCACGCTGGACTTGTGCGAGTTGACGTCCTTCCACACCTGTTCGATGCTGATGTCGGGGCAGGTCTCGCCGAGTTTGCGGTACCAGTGGCTGCGTTTGCTTTCGAGGCTGGGTTGGATCTCCGGTTTCGTTTTCCTGGTCGCAAGCCAGACCTCAAGATCTATTTGTGCTCGACGTTGGGGCCCGACCTGTCTGCCGGTTTCACGCTCCTCCTTCTGTATTTTTCGTTCCACCTCTTTCGCGATTTCCGTATGGCGGCTGCTGAACGCGTCGATGAGTTCCTGCGGGACTCCCTCGACCTCGTTGGTCATGGATTTCGTCCGGCCGTCGCGCACGGGACGGAACGTCCAGCCGAGTTCCTGCGTGAGCAGATCCTGCAGCAGGTTCTCCTGAAGCTCGCTGAGCTCCACGGCCGACGCCAGTATCTTCCGCCCGTCCAACGCGGTCCATGTCTTGTCGTTCGAGCGGCGCACGCGGTTGCTGATGACGACGTGCTTGTGCGGCTGGGGATCGCCGTCCCTGGTGTCGTAATGGTCGAACACGAATCCCATGACGCCGTCGCTGGCGACGCTGGCGACCCCGCCCTGTCCGGCGCGGGTCGTCGCGTATTCCCGTTCGAGGTATGCGATGGTCATTTCGGTGGCGCGTTGCATGCATTCGTCGATCCGGCGTCTGGTGTCCGCGTCGGCGAACGCCCAGAGGATGCTCACGCTTTTGGGTTGGCGTGTGGTCAGGTCCCATCCGGATACGGGTGCCTGCCCGTCGTCGCCTTCGGTGAGTTTGAGGTCGCCGAGGTACCGGCCGGTGCTGGGGTCGCGGCGTTCGTTGATCAGGCTTCGCACGGTCTTCGACGAGGCGGTCGTGCCGACCTTGCCTCCAACGAGTTTCGCGGCCGTTCCGATCCAGTATCCGGGCGGGTTGCCCGTGGCCGTGTAGTAGTCGGTCGGGCTGGTTCCGGCGTTGTCTCCGTCGATGGCTTCGCGGATGTCGCGCAGTGTGTATTCGGCGTTGGAGAGTTTGGTGATGTTCAATGCCATTGGATTTTCCTTTAGCGGGGCATCGCTCCCGTGTAGCCTTGGTGGCGGAGCATGCGTTCCGCGTCCCCGGCCGTTCCCATGGAGTCGATGTCCCGGATGAGATGGACGACGTATCCGTCCCTCGGCGCCTGTTCGATGAGTTCCGGCTTGCCGCGTTGGATGAAAAGCAGTTGGGTCATGAGCGTGAGCCGGATCTGTTCCTGGATCCTGCGTCGTTCCCCGCGCAGTTGTCGGGTCTGCTCGTTGAGTCGCTTCGCGCGTTCCAGGTAGTCCTCGCTCTGCCGTTTGAAGTCCCTTGCGGCTTCCACCGAATGGTTCTGTTCCAGCGCGCGGCGCATGCGCTGTCGCTTCTGCCTGTAGCTGCTTTTGCAACTGTCGTTGCAGAATCTCCTGGTCGGACCCGCCTTGGGTTTGCGGATCGGTTTGCCGCAGTTCGGGCACATGCCGTCGATGACACGCCCGTATCGTTCGTCGGCCTCGCGCGCCCGGGCGCGTCTGATGTCGGCCGGGCTCATGCGCGTGCCGATGTACTTCCTATAATCCTTCGGCTGTTCCATGTGGTCCTCCTTTTGCGTCACCGGTACCTCCATGGCCCGCGGTCCTTCTTGGATCCGATGTTGTCCTCGCGCCAGATGTGGTCCATGGTCCGTTTCCAGTCCACGGTCCTGGCATCCAGGGTGCCGGGAAGGTTCAGGTCGTCCGTGAACTCGTCCTCCATCTGTTCGCCGGGCACGTCGATCCTTCCTCCCGTCACGCGGATCGTCCTTCCCTCCGCGCTCACGTCGGGATCCTGGTTCCATCCGCGCGCGCCGTCCCAGCCCAACATGTCGGCGATCCGGTTCATACCATCCCGTCCGATATCGGCCGCGAGCCGTCGGAACCATTCGTCCCGGTATCGGATCACCGTCAACGGGTCGATATGCATCGCCAATATCGCCTGTCGGCATTTCTCGTAGACGAGACGGACCACGAGCGGATCATGCAGGGCCGTCTCCTCGTTGTAGTCCTCGATGGCGATGCGCAGCTGCCGCAGCGACTCGTCGCGCATCATCCACCAATGCGCCAGCGCCTCGTCCAGCTCCCGCTCGGCACGCCGACGCCGCTGCTCATTGAGCATGTGCTCATATCTCTTGTTGCATGTGATATGGCAGATGCGGTAGTCGCCCGCATTGCCGTTCCTGTTCGACCGCAGGTACTTCTCCTCCACCGGTTTCCCGCACACAACACAGGAAGGGGGTACTTGTCTTGGTTCTTTTTCCATACTCCTTCCACACGCAACAACCTCCACACAGGCCGATATCGGAATCAAAACCCCACGAACAATGCTTAATTTCGTTGGAAATCCGCCGTTTACGGCGGTTTCCGCGCAGCCAGGTGCAAGACGCGCATCGTGTTTTTTCTTGTGTTTTGGTTTTGGTTTGGGGGTGGTGTTGTGTGTTCTTGCTCTTGTTGTGTTTCTTGTGTTGGTGTTGGCTTCTTTTCTTCTTGTCTTTGTTCTTTTTCTTGTGTCTTTCTTTCTTGTTTTTGGTCTTCTTTCTTTTCTTCTTTCTTTTTGTTGTGGTGTTCGTCTTTCCGGATCGGTTCCGGTCCCGCCCGGGTTCGGCAGGTCGGTCCGGTTCGCGCGGAAAGTGCCCTTGCGCTCCCGTGCAAACGTGGCTGGTGGCCGGTGGTCCTTTCCGTCCGGATTCGGCAAGGCATGGCTCCACACGCATCCGCATCGATAAACGCCGGAACATGTCGAAAAATATCAACTGTTCCATAATGGAACAGTTGATATTCCGTGTGGCGTCCGTCCGGATTCGGAATCCCATGCGCGTCATGACCTGGAACTTGTGGCGGAACAAAAAATATCAACTGCGACATAATGTCGCAGTTGATATTTTCGTCCGACATATCGGAACGGCGGATGGTCCGCATGGTCCTCGTGTCGATATATCGGTTCCGTGTTGTGGGCCTTGGGTATGGAAAAGGGAGCCGGCCCATATCGGGTCGGCTCCCCCTCGTATGCGGTATCGGTTTTCTTCGGTCAGAGGGCCGGTTCCTCGGGATGGGCCGGGGCGAACGTGTCGTTGGCCCATGGATCGTCATCGATGCTTCTGGATGGTTGCGGCTGCGCGGCGGGTGCGGGATTGGCGTTCCGCTTCGCGCCCTGACGTCGTTGGTTGACGATCTGGTCCGGGATGATCCTCGTGCCGTTCAGGGTCTGGGTGGCTTTCGGCTTGCCCTCGCGGTCGGTGTACGCGTTCGGATTGTCGGATGGGCTGCCCCATGCGACCACGGCGGTGCCCTTGGCGAACAGACCCTCATGCTCCTGGATGAGCCTGATGTAGCGTTCGGCCTGTTGTCCGTGGAAGTCGACGCGCACAGCGGTGGTGCGTCCGTCCTCCCATTGGCGTGTGTTCTCGTTCAGTCGGCGTTCCGTGTGCAGGATCGTGAAGCTCACGCGGGCGGCCCATTTGTCGTTCTTTTGGAAGCATTTGGGCTCGTCGGCGAGGTTGCCTTCGATGATGCTGGTGTTCTTGATGGCTGTCATGATATCGGTCCTTTCTTGTTTTCGTTCCATGATGCCATGGCTTCAATGGTCCACGCCGTTCATCCGGCTGGATGCGAACATATCGGGAACGCGTGTTCCCGGCTTTTCCTCGCTTCAGTTCAGACGTTTCTTGGGCACGTCTGCGAGGATGTCGCGCAGCAGCTCCTCATCGCTGATGGGAGTGATTTCGTACACATACATCTCGCACTCGCTGGACGCGGCGGCTCCAAGCCTGTCCGCGTATGGAAACAGTTCCTTGAGTTCGGAGACGGGCACTTCCACGAGTTTGGAAAGCATGCTCCAACTCCATGGCGAGGCGTCGTAGCCACCGAATATGGTGCATGCGAGGATACGCGCGTTGCCAAGGTGTTCGCCTGTCTTCGCGTCCACGAAGACAAATGCCCGCGATCCGGCTTCCACCTCCTCGTCGCGCAGTTCAAATCGGTTCCCGCCTGCGGCGATCTGCTGCCAGTATTCTCGGCGTATCTTGGCTACGGTCACGCTGCGAGTGATCATTGCGGGCTTCCTTTCCCGTATCGTTCGAGTTTGCGGTCTATTTCGTCGATCCGGTCCGAAACGTCATCCGGAAACTGTCTGGGATTATCAACTGCAACATAATGTTGCAGTTGATAATCCTGTTTTTTCAATGGTTTTGGTGGTTTCCCCATGCTGCCCCCTTGGGTTATGGTGGTTGTGTCGATGATGGGAGGTGGGTGTCGTGTACCGTGATCCGCATGATGGCTCGTATGGCCTCGACCTGCGTGATTCCGCCCTGGTGGAGCGGGACCGCGGTCAGGCCGTAGAACGGGCCAGACGGATCAGTCCGATGCCGGTCGCGTCCTGCGTGCGCATGGTGTCCCAGCCGGCGGGCGGCCTGCTGCCTCCCTCCTTGTTCGAACGCGTCCGTCTGGATGACAGGTCGGGATTGCATGCGGCTTCCCGTGAGACGGTTCCTCCGGACATCGCTGGCCTGTTCGTGGATTACATGACGCGTGTGGTGACGGGCGCGGATGTAAGAATCGCGTTCCGCGTGCCGCTGCTGGGCGCGCGTCTGGTCGGAGAGTCGGAGCGTGCGGAGTCGCTGCTCGCCCGGGTGGACGGTTTCTCCATGCGGTCCGTGACCGCGGCGTGCCTGCTGCTCGACTATGATTCGGCCGGCCGTCGCGGTCCCGCGTATTGGCTGGCGCGCAGGCCCGTGCCAGACGATGCTACCAGGGAGAACCTGACGCGCATGGTCGCGCGTTCGCTCGCGTTCCTGGACGAGTATGGTCCGGTCGTGTGGCGCGACTTCTCGTTCGAGGGCGCGTACACCGACCGGATCACGTCCGGCAGCGGCGATTTCCTCACCGCGGACACGCTGTGGGATATGAAGGTGTCGAAATGGCCTCCGAACTCCAAGCAGACGCTGCAGCTGCTCGCCTACTGGCGGCTGGGCGTGCATTCCGTCCATGACGTGTACCGTGGGCTGACGAGGCTGGGCCTGTTCAATCCCCGATTGGACACGGCGTGGATCCTGGACGTGGACCGCATCGACGGGGATCTGGTCTCATGGGCCGACCATGAACTGATCGGCTATCCCCGCGCGGCCGGCGGAGGCCTAACGTCTTCCGCCCGTCCAGATGCGGATGATCGTCCAGACGGCGTATCCGGCCGCTCCCGCGAGGAGCAGAAGCAGGATGATCCACACCCATCCGAACGAGGGTAGGAGCATGCATTCGACGGCCACCATCATTGCGGCGCACACGCAGGCGATGATGATGACCACGGCCTTGGTCAGCCGGTTGTCGTCCCGCCTCATGCGGCCTCTCCCTTGTTTTCCTCCGCTTCGCGTTTCCTCCAGCGCGCGCAGCATCGTTCGACCCTTTTGCTGCCGATCACCTCGGGCCCCACGCCGGCCGCGCGAAACACCTCGCTCGGACGTCTGCCCCTCTTGATCTGCCTCATCGCCCAGGCGGCGAAATCCGGATTCCATGTGATCCTCTTCTCGGTACATCCGTCGACCGCGGCGAGACGGCTGAGCCGCGTCATCTCGTCCTTGGTGAACTCGAGGTTGCATGGCCGGGGATGCCTGCCCCTCCCCTCCGGTTCCGTTCCGTCCGGATCGTCCATGGGCTTCAGCACCGTCCATTCGTCCGGTTCATGGTCGTCCGTCATGCCTTTCCTTCCTTCCGTTAGTTGAGCGGGTCCATGCCGGACCCGTCCTCGTCACCCCTTCCACATGCACCCCACGCGATATCTGCACCAACGTCCCACCAAGAAAGTATCGCTATAGTATCGACAGTTTCGACGGACGCGGATAGTGCCGATATTTTACCGATACTATCGCACGGTCTCCATCCTATCGATACAGTACCGATAACTACGTTTCCTCGCTATAGTATCGATATAATACCGACACTCGTTTGCATGTCCATCAGTGTCGATATAATAGCGATACTATAGGTTGGTATGTCGATATGGTGTCGACGCTTTTGAAAGGACGGAAACGATGGGAAACGTCATGATGATGACGATCAGCGAATTGGCGGAACGATGCGAGGGCGTGGTCAGCGCGGCCGGGATCAAGAAGGCGCTGGTGGACGGCAGGATCCGCGGCCACCAGCAGGACGGGCCGGGCACGCTCTGGCTCGCGGACCCGACCGACCCCAAGGTCGCCGGCTGGATCGAGGAGGCCGACCGCCGCCATGCCGCCGCGCCGAGCAGGACGGACCTGGAACGCAGGATCGCCGGTCTGGAACGGGAGCTGGCCGAGGAGGGCGAGAGGAACCTGCGGCTCCTCCAACGCGCCCTGGACGCCGAGGCCCACGCCCGCGACATGGCCGAGGAGCACGCGCGAGAGGTCGCGGAGATGGCATGGCGCTACGAGCGCCTGGCACGCCAACGCGCGGCCGAAATGCCGTCGAAGCCCGCCAGACGCAGCGTGTACGGCGGCTTCCGTACGGCCTGACCAGGGATCGGCGGGGTCCTGTCCCTCTCGGATGGCGGCCCCGCTCTGCTCCTACCCCCAGATGAATTCCACCGCGGCGGGCATGTAGCCGTCGAACTCCCTGATGGGGCCTCCGCCGTGGAAGCGTTTCGCTCCCTGGGCTGCCTTTCGTATTCACTCCATTGATCGGCGCGCGTGTCCGTCATGATGGTTCTTTTCACGTTCAGTTTGTTGTTCTCACCTACGCATGTCTCTTTCATGCGCCTGCGGATATCAGAACGCTATTAAGTCCTCCTTCCGTTGGTACGGACCATGACCCAGAGCATCTCGCTCGCCGGGAGCCTTCGATGCGAGGAATCGATGTCCATAACAAGGTAATGCGATAAGCTCATTTAATGAACCTGCAGGGCAGTTCTGGCTGCTTGGAGCACGCCTCTCGCAATCTCTCCGAAACGGTTCGGGTCGATGAAGCATGCGGAGGGGCCGAACAGTCCAGGGTTGGCTCTCAGATACTTTGCGGCCGCCGTGATTTCGGTGTCGGTAGGTGGCGCTTCGCGTCCGGCGCAGTAGGCTTCGTAGATCACGTCGCCGACGGTGTAGGCTCCTTCAATGATCTGGCAGCAGTCGTAGTCGCGGCTGTTCTCGTATGCCTGTGCCTCGTCCAGCATGATGCTCATTATCCGATCCACTTTCCTCGCATGGTGGCTTCATGGCAGAGCGCCCGGTAGATCATCTGCTCCTGAATCGCGTCGGCGAGGACGCGGTGTTCTTCGGTGTCGCCGATGTGGTAGTCGGCGATGAGGTCGGTCACGCGATGGTGCCGTTTCTGCGGGTTGAGTTCCCAGCTCATTTCCTTCGTGCATAGCCACCGGCAGTCGAATCCGCTCGTCGTCGGATCGTAGACGCGCTCAGCGGCGTCGAGGAAGCTGACGTCGAATTCGGCGTTGTGGGCGATGATGGTCAACGGCTCCCCTGCCGGCCAGGTCCGGTCGAGCCATTGGTGGAAACGGAGCATAGCGGCGCCGGCGCTCGGCATTCCCTGGAGCATCTGGTCGGTGATGCCGGTGAGCCCGGTGATGAATTCCGACAATGGTTGGCGCGGGTCGATGAGCTGTTCGAATTTCGGTCGGCTGTTCTCGTTGCCGGGCTGGACGAGGAACGCGCCGATTTCGATGAGTGTGGCGCCTTCCTCGGGATTATCCGTCACCACCAAAAGAGTTAAACACAGGGACACATTTGAAGTCTCGGAGCCGG
>OGXF01002321.1_pt1 | contig 10896 bp, 7 predicted proteins | sample 1576191 | NCBI WGS metagenome assembly OGXF01 (sample SAMEA3541545, study PRJEB24748) | human gut metagenome | biome: human gut; feature: human-associated habitat; material: faeces | place: China | collected 2012
GCGTTTCTTATTCACATTAATCGTAATACTTGTCATTCCCGGAATTTCACGCAGAGATTCCACCAGAATATCCTCTTTCGTAAGTTTATTTCCGTTCAGAATCAGACAGACCATCACTTCTTTCGTAAAATACCCATAACGGATCAAAATATGTCTCACCAGTCCCTTGCCGGTTGCCTCATTATATGGCTCAATTCCATACTTTTCCATATGGCTGATCACACGGTCAAGTACCTCTTTATTCTCAGACACCCCCAGTGCACAGTCACGGTTTTCGATAATGTTATGAGTTCTTCCCGCATAGAAACCTGTGACGATCTTTCCTTCTTTATTTCTTCCTACAGGAAACTGTGCCTTGTTTCTGTAATGGAACAGCTCGTCCATTCCAATGATCGGCTCCATCGGAATATCGGTAAAGCCTCCGATTCTCTCCAGATGTCCTTTTACTTTATTTGTCTTAAATTCCAGTTGCTGATCATATGAAAGCGCCTGAAGCTGGCATCCGCCACACTGACGGGCAAATGCACATTTCGGCTCAACCCTGTAAGGTGATGGTTTCACTACCTCCATCAGACGGCCATATCCATAGTTTTTCTTTGCCTTAATAATCTTCGCTGTTACTGTATCCCCGATTACTGCGTCCTTGACAAAAACGGTGAAGCCATCGGCTTTTCCGATACCTTCACCGTCAATTCCGCAATCTTCTATCTCTAACGTAACAAGATCGTTCTTACGAAATTCCATAAAGATTACACCTCTTTAGTTCTTCTTAAATTTGAGTCAAAAAGTCTGTTAAATCCAAGCCAGTCTTTCTTTCCTTTATCTGCTGCAAAAATCTCTGTGATGGTTTCCATCCTTGCATCTGTATTATCTGCAAGATTCAGAGCTACCGCTTCTACCAGTGCAGGTTTCTTCGGTGAACCATATTCCAGTTCTCCGTGATGAGCCAGAATACAGTGGATCAGCTCATTCTTAAGCACTTCCGGAAATTCCGGAATCTGACTTGCAAGGTCATGAATCATCTGTGCTCCGATATAAATATGTCCCAGAAGCTGGCCTTCATCTGTATAATCATTTAATGGAAAGGAAGATAACTCTTTCGTCTTTCCGATATCATGGAGAAGGGAAGCAGTAATCAATAAATCTCTGTTAATGACCGGATATGCCTTTGACATATAATCACAAAGTCTGGTCACTCCCAGCGTGTGTTCCATCAGACCACCGATAAATCCATGATGTACGGTTTTGGCTGCGGAATGTCCCTCAAATGCTTTGATAAATTCTTCGTCTTCCACAAATAATTTCTTCAGAAGCGCAGAAAGATAAACATTCTCCACACTGTCAATAAATGCTTTCAGCTGGCTGTACATATCGTCTGTGCTGTTCTCGCTTACCGGAAGATAATCCGCAGGATTATATTCATCCTCGGCTGCTTTACGTACACGCTTGATATTTAGCTGCATAGCACCTGCAAAACTGGTCACATCTCCCACAACATCAATGTAATCCAGTGCATCAAAATCATCAATTCCCAGAGAATTCGGATCCCATATCTTACCATCCATAACTCCGGTCTTATCCTGAAGAATAATATTTTCATATGGTTTTCCGTTCTTCGTTACAGCGGACTGTTTCTGCTTGCACAGATAAATTCCGTTGATTCTGTCTCCCTCATGTAATTCATTTAAAAAACGCATAAAATCTGCCTCTCTATCTATCCTATAATTTTCAGCAGTTCATTTCTGAGATCATTCCATTCACTTATCTGTGAATTCTCATACTCAACCAGACTCTCCTGAACTATTTCTCAGTAACTGCTATTTTGTAATCCTTTTCCATATAATTTCCATTGGAACTTTTCCGCAGGACCGTTACTGTAACCTTTTCTCCTGCTTTCTTTGTCTGCAGATATGTATAATAGGACTGCATACTCTCTATTTCATTTCCATCAATCTTGCTGATGATATCACCGCACTGAATCCCGGCTTTCATTGCCGGTGAATCTGTTTCTGTGCGTTCCACATATAGTCCATGATTGATTTTCAGCTGGCTGCACTGTGCCTGATTAATCTGTGTGCCATAAATTCCTGTGTATCTGACTTTCTCGTTATTAGCCAGTCTCTCTACCAGCGGAAGAATCTGTTCGGCGGAAAGTGCATGAATATTCGCTCCATCACTCTCACTTTCTTTGAGAATCATACCTGCCACATTTCCAGAAGTATCCAGAAGAATACCACTTCCGTCTTCACTTCCCTGCATGTCCGTAGCCAGTATTTCATATTCCGTATCAGCAGCCATCAGCTTCTCCGATATAGAAGTAACCATTCCATAAACGACCGCATCATCGTCACCTGCCGGGCTTCCGATTGCGATTACCATATCACTCTGCTTTGGACTGTCAATATCCGTCAGATCAGATACTACGATTTCCTCTCTCGTACTGTCATTAAGCTGGCTTTTCTTTACGGTTGCAACAGCCAGACCTGTATCCGCATCACCCTTACATAACTCACCGGAAACGGTAGAGCCATCTGCAAAAGTAATCTGCAATTCATGCAAGTTCTCCAGTTCTTCCTCATAGGTAAGGATATAAAACTGTGTATCTGTTTCCAGAAAAATCAGGCCTTCCGAATCGCCCTGCTGCATATAAGAATTATTCAGCAAATCCTCTTCCTTGGAAATTCCACGAACAGTTACCAATGACTTCTGGGCTTTCTGGGAGATTTTTAACACCTCTTTATATGTATCTTCATAAAGAGCCAATGGGCCTTTTTCTCTCTCTTGAGATTCATCTGCCGTATCTTCACTCTCTACTGTCTGTTCTTCTGATACTGCTTCTGTTTTCTCCATTGTCTGTGTTTCTGTCAGTTCTATTTTCTGCTGTGCATTCTCTTCTTTATCTGCCAGGACAGGAAACACTTCTGCAAATGTAACTGCTGCACATCCGCCAAAAAGAATTCCGCAGCCGGCAACTGCCAGCAGTCTGCGTGCCATACTTCTTCGTTCTGTCGATCGTTTCTTTATGGTTTCCTGCATAAACTGATATTCTTGTTTATTCTTATTTCTCTCAATGTCCTGTCTCATAAAATTCATTCTCCTGTTGCACTCCACTCAGGTCCAGTACACTAATAACATCTCCGATTGCTTCCATCTGTCAGGACTAACAAATCTACGTGTTATTTTACCAAAGAGATATGAATTTTTTATGAATATACTATAAGTAATTTTATATTATGATGTTAGGGGCAAAAAGTCTTTTGACCCTGATAAATGGCATAAAAAAACCTTGTACCAGTTAAGATACAAGGTTTCACATGCGGAAGATGGGACTTGAACCCACACGAGCGCAATGCTCACAAGATCCTTAGTCTTGCTCGTCTGCCAGTTCCGACACTTCCGCATATCGCATTTCATTTTTCTCTCATAAGTTTTACTTATTGTTGCGACAATTGGTACTATACCAAAAACTATATAAAGTGTCAATAGTTTTTTTGAATTTTTTTTATTTTTTTATAAAAACTATTATTGTTTACACTTTAAGGCGGTGTATCGGCGTGACGACAAGCTGAAAATGTTCCCATTTTTTTGGTTCCCATAAATATCGTCATATCTTCATTTAGGAAACGAGGTAAGTACTAACCTATTTTTCACTTTTCATACTTACAAAAATCATATATAATAAGAACGGTATTTTAGCGATACCCAAAAAACGTCTAAAATACTCCCACTATTACAAATCACCGAAAACAGATATCCGCCTTTTTTCGGTCGTATAAAAATAAAATGTTATAAAAAATCAGGAGATTTAAATCAACAATGAATCAAAAAGCATATAAAGCACTTGAATATTATAAGATCATCAATATGCTGACAGATAAAGCTTCCTCTTCCATGGGAAAGGATATCTGCCGAAAGACAGAGCCATCTACAGATATTGATGAGATTCGTCATATGCAGACTCAGACCAAAGATGCCCTGACCCGTCTCTTCCAGAAGGGAAACATCTCCTTCGGAAGCGTAAAGGACGTGCGTGGCTCTCTGAAACGTCTGGAAATCGGAAGTTCCCTTGGAATCGGTGAGCTTCTTGCAATCTGCAGCCTGCTGGAGAATACCAATCGTGTCAAAGCTTACTCCAGAAGTGAACGTGGAGATTCCCTCCCTGACTCTCTGGATGGAATGTTCGAGGCACTGGAGCCACTGACGCCACTCACAACAGAAATCCGCAGATGTATCCTCTCAGAGGACGAAATCAGCGATGACGCAAGCAGTAATCTCCGTCAGATTCGTCGAAATATGAAACTTACCGGAGACAGAATCCATACACAGCTTTCTTCTCTCGTCAACGGAAGCGCACGCAATTACCTGCAGGATTCCGTTATCACCATGAGAAATGGCCGTTACTGTATCCCGGTCAAGGCAGAATACAAGGGACAGGTTCCCGGTATGGTACACGACCAGTCCTCTACCGGTTCTACTTTATTTATCGAGCCTATGGCCATTGTAAAATTAAATAATGATATTCGCGAACTGGAAATGGAAGAACAGAAAGAAATCGAAGTGATTCTCTCCAACTTAAGCCAGCAGACTGCAGAGCAGACAGACTCTATCCGCGCTGACCTGAATATCATGGTACAGCTTGACGTAATTTTCGCCAGAGCTTCCCTGGCAATGGATATGAATGCCACCGAACCAATCTTCAACGATGAAGGCCGGATCCGTCTGAAACAGGCACGCCATCCTCTCATTGATAAAAAGAAGGCCGTTCCGATTGATATCCGTCTTGGTGATGATTTCGATCTGCTTGTTGTCACCGGTCCGAATACCGGTGGTAAAACAGTATCCTTAAAGACGGTCGGACTTCTGACCCTGATGGGACAGTCCGGACTTCACATTCCGACACTGGACCGTTCTGAGCTGGCACTGTTTGAGGAGGTTTACGCAGATATCGGTGATGAGCAGAGTATTGAACAATCATTAAGTACTTTCTCCTCACATATGACCAACGTAGTTTCTTTCCTTAAGAAAGCAAACCGCCACTCCCTCGTCCTTTTCGATGAGCTCGGAGCCGGTACTGACCCGACAGAAGGCGCGGCACTTGCCATCGCAATCCTTTCCCATCTTCACGAACAGGGCATCCGTACCATGGCGACCACCCACTATAGTGAGTTGAAGGTATATGCACTCTCCACTCCAGGTGTGGAAAATGCCTGCTGTGAATTTGATGTTGAAACACTCCGCCCGACTTACCGTCTGCTGATCGGTGTTCCAGGAAAGAGTAACGCATTTGCCATTTCCTCCAAGCTTGGTCTTCCAGACTACATCATCGACAAGGCCAAAGAACAGATCAGTGAACAGGACGAATCCTTTGAGGATGTCCTCAGTTCTCTGGAGAGCAGTCGTGTGACTATCGAAAATGAGCGTCGTGAAATTGAGCAGTACAAGAAAGAAGTTGCTTCCCTGAAATCCGAGATGGAATCCAAACAGGAGAAGCTGAACGAACAGCGCGACCGCATTATCCGTCAGGCAAATGAGGAGGCTCATGCAGTTCTCCGTGAAGCCAAAGAATATGCAGACAAGACCATGAAAATGTTCCATAAATTCCAGAAAGACCATGTGGATCTCTCTGCTGTAGAAAAAGAACGTCAGGATCTGCGCAAACGTATGAACAAAGCAGAGAAAGGCATGTCCCAGAAAACAGCTGCGAAGAAGCCTAAAAAAGAGCTTACCGCCAAGGACATCTCCCTTGGTGATGCAGTTAAAGTTCTCAGTATGAACCTGAAGGGAACAGTCAGCAGCCGTCCCGACAATAAAGGTTTCCTTTTTGTACAGATGGGTATCATCCGTTCCAAGGTTCATATCTCTGATCTGGAACTGATCGACGAAGCAGAGATCACAACTCCGACCATGCAGCGAACAGGCGCCGGAAAGATCCGTATGTCTAAATCTGCCCACGTATCTACAGAGATCAACCTGTTAGGAAAAACAGTAGATGAGGCCGTTGCCGAACTTGATAAATATCTGGATGATGCTTATATCGCACATCTTAAATCCGTCCGTATCGTTCACGGAAAAGGAACCGGTGCCCTGAGAAAAGGTGTTCACAATTACCTCAAACGTCAGAAACACGTGGAATCTTTCCGCCTCGGTGAATTCGGCGAAGGCGATGCAGGTGTTACAATCGTAGAATTTAAGAAATAGGAGGTACTGCCATGGTTTCCAAACAGAAAATTCTTATCGTTGATGATGATAATAATATCGCAGAGCTCATTGCCCTGTATCTTACTAAAGAATGTTTTGAGACAAAAATCGTAAATGACGGAGAAGAGGCATTGAAAGAATTTGCTTCCTTTCGTCCGGATCTGATCATTCTGGATCTGATGCTTCCGGGAATCGACGGTTATCAAGTATGCCGCGAGATCCGCCACACCTCTGATGTGCCGATCATTATGCTCTCTGCCAAGGGCGAAACTTTTGATAAAGTCCTTGGTCTGGAGCTTGGCGCAGATGATTACATGATCAAGCCATTTGATTCCAAAGAACTGGTTGCCCGTGTACGCGCTGTCCTGAGGCGCTTCCAGGTAAAGCAGCCTGTTGTTTCTTCTAATGAAAAGTGCGTCAACTATCCTGACCTGACCATTAATCTGACAAACTATGCAGTCACTTATATGGGACATCAGGTAGATATGCCTCCAAAGGAACTGGAACTTCTCTATTTCCTTGCATCCTCACCAAACCAGGTATTTACCCGCGAACAGCTTCTGGATCACATCTGGGGCTATGAATATATTGGTGACACCCGTACCGTAGACGTTCATATCAAACGTCTGAGAGAAAAAATCAAAGACAACCCACACTGGGCTATTGCTACTGTATGGGGAATCGGCTATAAATTCGAGGTAAAAAATCCATGAAACAGCATCATCTCTCCACAAAATTTCTGGTGTTCTATATCTTCATCGGAGTTTTTGGATTTTTTCTCGTAACCCTGGGCGGCTCTTATATGGTAGAAAGGCATTTCGAGCATTCCTTAAGTGCCGCTCTTTATACTGAGGCACATAATATTGCCTCTAATGAAGCGGTAAAAAACAATATTTCCTCTGCTACTGTAGACAGCCTTCAGGAACATCTGTCTGCAATCGCGGATTTTCAGGATGCAGTACTATGGATTATCAATAATAATGGTGAAATCATTGTCAGCACACGTAAAAATATAGCTATCGATGAACCGATTCCATTTGACGAATTTGATGCTGCCAAATGGGGAAGTAACTATTATCAGGTCGGTAAATTTTATGGCTATTTTGATACTGACCAGCTTAGTGTCATAGCTCCCATTACTTCAGATATGACTACAAAAGGATACGTTGCGATTCACTACGCAATGACTAACCTGTATCAGAGTCGAAGCAGCATCCTGTTTATTATGCAGTTTATTTTCCTTATCTGCTATGCAGCTACCAGTCTCCTGCTCTGGGTTTACAGTCATTATATCCGCAAACCTCTCACGAAAATCATGAAAGGTGCCAGCGAATATGCCGGTGGTAATCTTGAATACAAAATTGATGTTGTATCAGAAGATGAAATGGGTTATCTGGCAAATACCCTGAACTATATGTCGGATGAATTAAATAAAAACGGCGAATACCAGCGCAAATTCATCGCCAATGTTTCCCATGATTTCCGTTCTCCTCTCACATCCATCAAGGGCTATGTCAACGCCATGTTGGATGGAACGATTCCTTATGAGATGCAGGAACGTTATCTGAAAATTATTGCCTTTGAGTCCGAACGTCTGGAAAAACTCACCCGCAGTCTTCTGACTCTGAATGAACTAGATATGAAGAAACGTATGATGCATATTCATCGTTTCGATATCAACGATACAATCAAAAATACCGCGGCTACCTTTGAGGGAATCTGCACAAACCGCCAGATTCGGCTTGAACTTCTTCTGTCCGGACATGAACTCTATGTCAAAGCTGATATGGAGCAGATTCAGCAGGTTCTCTACAACCTTCTGGACAATGCGATTAAATTCAGCAATGACAATTCCTCTATCCAGATAGAAACAACTGTCAAAAATGGCAAAGTCTTTGTATCAGTTAAAGACCATGGCACAGGAATCCCGAAAGAAAGTCTCAACAAGATCTGGGACCGTTTCTACAAGATTGACGCCTCCCGCGGAAAAGACCGCAAAGGTACTGGACTTGGACTTTCTATTGTCAAAGAAATCATCAATGCGCATAATCAGAACATCGATGTAATAAGCACCGAAGGAGTAGGAACAGAATTTATCTTTACCTTAGAAAAAACAAAATAAACATACAAAATACCGTAATGAAAGCTATTTTGCTCTCACTACGGTATTTTTATATTTATAATCATTTCGCAGCTATTCAACACGCCTCAACAGCCACGTGTCAAACCTCTTTGAAAAGCGCTGTCAGCAATAAGATTTTGATTTATATGACATTCAGCTAAACGGAGTTCTAAGCATCCTGTCTTCATTTACCAGATAAATGCCTCTCGGAGTAATCCTTATTTCAGGAATAACCGGCAATGCCATAAATGACAGTGTAATAAACGGATCAAATCCATCTTTTACTCCCATCTCATGAGCTTTCGGAATCATTCTTGCCAGGGCTTCATTTACACTTTCATATCCCGCATCACTCATAAGTCCCATCACTGGAAGCGGCAGAGTTCCGTAAATCTCTCCGTTACATACCAAGGTGTAACCACCCTGTGTCCGGATCATCTCTTTTACAGCAAGAGCCATATCATGATCATTATCACCCACTACGATAATATTATGAGAATCATGTGAAACACTTGAAGCAATCGCACCGCCGCGGATTCCATAACCCTTCACAATGCCGACTCCCATCTTTCCGGTATTCTTATGTCTCTCAATCACTGCGATCTTCTGATATTCTTCATTTGATTCAAAATACTTCTCACCATCTTTCTCTGCACACGGAACTTCTTCTATTATATGCTTCGTCACGATCTGCTTCTCCAACATCTGGATTACGTGCGCTTTTTCCCCTGAATGTTTCAGTTTCAGACGTTCCTCACTGAATCCTGACACATGAACCGTATTTTTCAGATGCGGAGGACACGGCTTCACTTCCATCTTCTCATCCTTAATAATCTTCTTTCCACAATGATACACATCTACCACATTCAGATCTGTCACATTATCCAGAATCACAAAATCAGCCTGACGTCCGGGCGCGATCATACCAAGCTGATACAACCCATAACATCTTGCCGGCTGTATCGTTGCCATCTGCAAAGCCTTTTCAACCGGAAGCCCCAGCTGCACCGCACGCTTCACATTATAATTAATATGCCCCTCTTTACGGATTTCCTCAATATGCTTATCATCCGTACAGAAACAAAAACCGGAAGTATCCGTATGATGCTCCACAATTCCCTTCACAATCGCATCCAGATTCCGCGCCGCACTTCCCTCACGGATAAGCACCTGCATACCATTTCTCGCTTCAGCCATTGCATATTCATAATCCACACACTCATGATCTGTATCAATCCCACCAAGCACATACGCCGCCAGATCACCAGGCGCCAGAAACGGTGCATGACCATCCTTCACTCTGTCCCGGAACAGATGAAGCTTCTCATGCATGGCAATACTTCCATTAATCACTGATGGTGCATCCATCACTTCCCCAAGTCCCAGAATCCTCGGATGATCCAGATATCCCTTCATCTTCCCCGCGGTAAGCAGACATCCATTATCATCCACATGAGTAGCCGGAACACACGACGGCATCATCACATACACATTCGCCGGTGCCTCCTCCGTCTGATCCAGAATATAATCAATTCCATCCGTACCCGATACATTCGCCGATTCATGCGGATCAACAATAAATGTAGTAGTTCCACACTGCGCCGCCTGACGTACCAGCTCTCCCGGTGTCACCAAAGTGGACTCCAGATGCAGATGACTGTCAATAAATCCCGGACAGATCACCTTCCCATCCAGATCAATCTCCGTCTCCCCCTCATATGTACCAACACCAATCACAATCCCATCCGCGACAGCCACATCACCATCGATAAACTCACCCGTACCAGAACTGAACACACGCCCATTCTTAAAAACCAGCTCCGCCTTCTCAAGACCTCTTGCCATCTGCGAATATCTACGATAAACCTCCAGTTCCATAAAACACCCTCCTTTCTCAATCCTTGCAGCACACCGTACGCACATAAAAGCCCAGTTATTTTCAGACTTTTTTTTATTCATACACTTTTTTTCTTTATATTTCATTATATATTATCATCTGTCCTCTCAATATGCAACTCATTTTTCCTGTACACTTTTCATTTTTAGTCCTTTGAACTAAACAGTGTAGAAAAATATATCTCTTCCGGCACATCTACAGGGGGATTAGTAACTCTTAGTCTTTGGAAATTTGCGTTGTGTCAGAAAAATTCACTGTCTGAGCCGCAGGCGAGTTTGAATTTTTCTGACACGCTTTTAGCAAATTTCCAAAGGCTTAGAGTTACTTTCCCCCGCAGCCGTGCCGGAAGAGATATATTTTTCTACACGTCCCTTATTCAAAAAAGACTGCGGTCTCCCCCACAGTCTTTTCATAATTCAATATATTATTCAGATCTTCAAAAGCGATTACATCATATAATCTTTGATCACATCATGATCCCTCAATACCTTCTCGATTACGGTACCCTTAACCACTTTCAGAAGCGGTTTCTTCAATGCATTGAGCGGTCCCGGAAGTTCGATTTCCAGTGGAGATTTACCGTCCATCAGCTTCACACTGCTGTCCAGTAACTCTCTGATATCATAAACGCTTCCCCATACTTCCGGCACACCTCTGTCAACACCAAGCAGACCATATA
>OGXF01002326.1_pt1 | contig 10872 bp, 8 predicted proteins | sample 1576191 | NCBI WGS metagenome assembly OGXF01 (sample SAMEA3541545, study PRJEB24748) | human gut metagenome | biome: human gut; feature: human-associated habitat; material: faeces | place: China | collected 2012
TTTAATGAAAATGCAAGTATTTTCCCGAAATTTTAGCATATATTCATTTTTATATTGTATATATTCACGCTGCGTTTTTCATCTGCCCCTCCGTGAGCACAAAAAACCACCCCGGCTTCCTGTTACGGAAACCGGGGTGGTCGTTTGTATTATTTGTGCTTTTTCAAGCGCTCACGCAATTACTTGCGGGGGTTCTTGATAGCAGCCTGAGCGGCGGCCAGACGTGCGATGGGCACACGGAAGGGAGAGCAGCTGACGTAGTCCAGGCCGACGTTGTGGCAGAACTCCACGCTCGTGGGGTCGCCGCCGTGCTCGCCGCAGATGCCCAGGCCCAGGTCGGGGCGGGTCTCACGGCCGTCATGTGCAGCCATCTTGACCAGCTTGCCGACGCCGATCTGATCCAGATGCTGGAACGGATCGCTCTCGTAGATCTTGTTCTCGTAGTATGCGCCCAGGAACTTGGCAGCGTCATCACGGCTGAAGCCGAAGGTCATCTGAGTCAGGTCGTTGGTGCCGAAGCTGAAGAACTCAGCTTCCTTGGCGATCTCGCCTGCGGTCAGGGCAGCGCGCGGGATCTCGATCATGGTACCGACCTGATACTTCATATCAACGCCAGCAGCAGCGATCAGCTCGTCAGCAACCTTGACCACAACGTCCTTGACGAACTTCAGCTCCTTGACCTCGCCAACCAGCGGGATCATGATGTGCGGGGTGATCATGTAGCCGGTCTCAGCGGAGACGTTCAGGGCAGCCTTGATCACAGCGCGGGTCTGCATAGCAGCGATCTCGGGATAGGTAACAGCCAGACGGCAGCCACGGTGACCCATCATGGGGTTGAACTCGTGCAGAGAAGCAACCACATTCTTCAGGTCCTCGAAGGTCATGCCCATGTCGGCAGCCAGCTCCTTGATGTCCTCGTCCTTAGTGGGCAGGAACTCGTGCAGCGGCGGATCCAGGTAACGGATGGTCATCGGGCGCTCACCCATGATGCGGTACATGGCCTCGAAGTCACCCTGCTGGAACGGCTCGACCTTGGCCAGAGCAGCCTCGCGCTCTTCCACGGTGCGTGCGCAGATCATCTCACGGACAGCCTTGATGCGGTCCTCAGCGAAGAACATGTGCTCGGTACGGCACAGGCCGATGCCCTCAGCACCCAGGTCAACGGCCTGCTGTGCGTCGCGCGGGTTGTCGGCGTTGGTCATGACCAGCAGCTGACGAGCGGCGTCAGCCCAGCCCATGAAGCGGTTGAAGTTCTTGTTGCCGGTAGCGGCCACAGTAGCGACCTGCTCGCCGTAGATGTTGCCGGTGGAGCCGTCGATGGAGATCCAGTCGCCCTCAACGAACTTGTGGCCGTTGATCTCGAAGGTCTTTGCCTCTTCGTCGATCTTCACGTCATTGTCGTTGCCGCAGCCGGAGACACAGCAGGTGCCCATGCCGCGAGCAACAACGGCTGCGTGGCTGGTCATGCCGCCGCGGACGGTCAGGATGCCCTGAGAGACCTGCATACCCACGATATCCTCGGGGCTGGTCTCCAGACGCACCAGAACGACCTTCTTCATCTTGCCGGACTTGACCATCTCCTCTGCCTCTTCAGCAGTAAAGACGATCTGACCGCAAGCGGAACCGGGAGAAGCTGCCAGGCCCTTGCCGACGACTTCGGCAGCCTTCAGGGCAGCAGCGTCGAACTGGGGATGCAGCAGGGTGTCCAGCTGCTTGGGCTCCACGCGCAGGACAGCCTCCTGCTCGGTGATCATGCCCTCGTCCACCAGGTCGCATGCGATCTGCAGAGCAGCCTGAGCGGTACGCTTGCCGTTACGGGTCTGCAGCATGTACAGGTGGCCGTCCTCGATGGTGAACTCCATATCCTGCATGTCGCGGAAGTAGTTCTCCAGGCGGGTTGCGATCTCAACGAACTGATCGTACACCTCCGGCATCTGATCCTTCAGGTGGCTGATGGGAGAAGGAGTGCGCACGCCGGCCACGACGTCCTCGCCCTGTGCATTGATCAGGTACTCGCCCATCAGCTTCTTAGCGCCGGTGGCGGGGTCACGGGTGAATGCAACGCCGGTGCCGGAACGGTCGCCGGAGTTGCCGAATGCCATCTGCTGCACGTTGACAGCGGTGCCCCACTCGTAGGGGATCTCGTTCATCTTACGGTAGACGTTGGCACGGGGGTTGTCCCAGCTGCGGAACACGGCCTTGACAGCCTCGATCAGCTGATCACGGGGATCCTGGGGGAAGGGACGGCCTTCGTTGTCCTCGTAGATCTTCTTGAAGGTGCCGACCAGTTCCTTCAGGTCCTCGGCAGTCAGGTCCACGTCGTTCTTGACGCCCTTGACTTCCTTCATCTTGTCGATCTCGACCTCGAACAGGCTCTTCGGGACCATCATGACGACGTCGGCGAACATCTGCACGAAGCGGCGGTAGCAGTCGTAAGCGAAGCGGGGGTTGTTGGTCTTCTTGGCCAGGCCCTCAACAGCCTCGTCGTTCAGGCCCAGGTTCAGGATGGTGTCCATCATGCCGGGCATGGACTGACGTGCGCCGGAACGGACGGAGACCAGCAGCGGGTTCTCGTTGTCGCCGAAGGTCTTGCCGGTGATCTTCTCGAGGCCCTTGACGTGCTCGAAGATGTCAGCGGTGATCTCGTCGTTGATCTGGCGGCCGTCTGCGTAGTACTGGGTGCAGGCCTCGGTGGTGATGGTGAAGCCCTGCGGCACCGGCATACCGGCTGCAGTCATCTCAGCCAGACCAGCGCCCTTGCCACCCAGAATGTTCTTCATGGTGACCTTGTCGCCGCCAAAGGCATCGTTGCCTTCGCTGAAGTAGTACAGATACTTTTTGCTCATGCGTGTTTACCTCCCAAATGGTAGCCGCTGGCGCGAAGCACGGCGGTCTTATCGTTGCTCTGCTTGTCATACGATAAACATTTCTCTGTGAATGCTAAACTATTATACCAAAATTTCACGTCTATTCCATCGGGCAAATCACCGAATTTGTTTGATATTTTTTGTGCAAACCCTTGCATTTTACTCACTTTTTGGGTAATATAAAATGGGAAAGATTTGAAGAGGATTTTCGAGTTCTGATGCCGTTTTTGGGCAGTTGGATACAACTTTCTATCCATTAAACTCGGTGCCGTTCTTGTTTGTCTTCCATCTTTCCGAATTTCTTCTATCTTGGATACAACATTTCCTCTTCCGCAGGGGTCTGCACAGCTTCTGCGAGAGGCGGTTTTGGAGGAGGTTTTTCTCTATGCAGAACATCGATACATCCGCACTGGCTGCCGCAAAGGCAAAGCTCGACGCCGCCGAAGCCCAGCGCGAAGAGGTGCTGCTGCGCCACATCGCAAACGGCGTGGACATCCGCAGCCGCAATGTGGAGATCGGCTCCGAAGTGGTCATTGCCCCGGGAGCCGTCATCCTCGCAGGCACCATCCTGCGCGGCAAGACCACCATCGGCGCAGGCTGCGTCATCGGCCCCAACACCCTCATCGAGGACAGCACCGTGGACGAAGGCACCACCGTCAACGCCAGCCAGGTCTACAGCAGCCACCTCGGCCCCCACAACAATATCGGTCCCTTCACCCATGTGCGCATCAACACCGTCACCGGCTGCGGCGTGCATCTGGGCGCTTATGTCGAGACGAAGAACTCCAACTTCGCCCGGGGCAACACCGTCAGCCACCTGACCTACATCGGCGACAGCGATGTGGGCAAGTACTGCAACTTCGGCTGCGGCACCGTCACCTGCAACTACGACGGCAAGGACAAGTTCCGCACCACCATCGGGGACTACTGCTTCATCGGCTGCAACACCAACCTTGTGGCCCCGGTCAAGGTGGGCGACGGGGCCTACACCGCCGCCGGCAGCACCATCACCAAGGACGTCCCCCCGCAGGCTCTTGGCATCGCCCGGGAGCGTCAGACCAACCTCGACGGCTGGGCTGAGCCGAAGATGGAGGCGTACATTATAAAGAAGCAGAAACTGGAACAGGAGCAGGGCTGACCCCCGCTCCCCACGCCGCCGTGCCGCACGCACGGCGGCTTTTTGTATAATGAAAACCACTCGCCTAGCGAGTGGTTTTACGAATTACAAAAAAGGGGCCGCCCCGGGTGATTCCCCAAGGCGGCCCCTGTAAGGGGTCTGTATTTTTTAGTGCCTCCAGCACTTCAGGCTTTCGGCCTGAGCTGCGCTCAGCCGCCGGCTCCCAAGGCCGTCGTGCTCCAGGGCAAACCAGCTGCCCCCCTCTGCCAACAGCTCTGCCACCGACAGGGTGGTCGTTTTGAGGGTGGTGACAAACTGGATCTGCTCCACCCCCTGCTCCTGCAGGGTCTCCAGCGCCTGCCGGGTGCCGTGGAGCCGGGCGGACAGATTGTCGGTCGTCACCCGCAGGGTGCTGCCCTGCTGCCGGGTGTTAAAAGGCAGGGGGGCGCCCTTCAGCGTCTCCACATGGAGGTCCAGGCTCTCCCCGTCCGGGATGGGCTTGGGGAGCGCGAACTCCCACCACTCCTTCAGGATGCCGTCCGGTTTGCCGTCCGAGTCCAGGTCCGGGTTGTAGATGATGTGGTGGATGTAGCCGGTGGTCAGGCCGCTGATGTCTGCCTGGATCTCCTTGCCGTCGACAGGTCCATCCGGCGTCTTACTGCCGCCGTTACCGATGGTAGCACCGGTGCCGACACCGGACCAGTCAGGGCCGCTGCCGGTCGCCGTCGCCGTCACCTGAGCGGCTCCGCTCACGGTGACCTTGCTGCCGATGCCATTGACACCGCCGCCGATGCCGGCACCACCGTAGGCACCGGAAGCGTTTACCTTGCCGCCGTTGATGGTGATGTCTTCGCCGTTGCCGTTCTCACCGCCGCCGATGCCAGCACCACCATCGGTGCCGGTAACGTTCACTGTGCCGCCGGTGATGGTGATGTTTTCGCCGTTGCCCTGGAAACCGCCGCCGATGCCAGCACCAGACATGCCACCGGTAGCCATCAGGCTGCCGGCTTCTTTATTATCGTCCTTCAGGGTCAGCGTACCTGTGGAGTTTTTTTCAAGGCCCGCCCTGCCTTTGCCGCTTTTCAGCTCGTTATTGCCGTCCAGCTCGATCTCCACATTGCCCTTTCCCTGAACGCTCAGGGCAGCCTTTCCTTTTTGAGTATCGTCAAACTCAAAGAAGTCATCTCCGGTGTCGCTCACATCGATCTTTACGTCTTTCAGGGTGAGGTTCAGCGCCTTATCGACAAAGTTGTTGATCACCGTAATGGTGTTGCCCCAAAAGCCATCATCCTTTTTGTTCACCGGAGTAGAGCCTGCGGGGGCAGCAGCCGGGGCTGCCTGCTGGTCTGCACTCTCCTGCCGGTCTGCGTCTTTCGGCTGGTCTGCGTCTTTCGGCTGGTCTGCGCCTTCCGGCTTCTCAGCGTCCTCCGGCTGGGCCGGCTGGTAGTTGTCCTCTACCACAGGGCCAAAGCCGGAATCCTCTGCTGCGGGGCCTTCCAGGTCGCTCTCCAGCGTGGTGATAGCCGCACCAGTGGTGGTGATGATGATCTCCTCATCGTCCCCAATATTCTCTGCCGCATTGCTGCCCTGTTGGACGGTCTGGCTTCCATCCGCATTTTTGGTGACGGTAATATCGCCGTAGTCGATATAGTAGGTCCCTGCAAAGGCCGGAGCCGCCAGAGACACCGTGATGCTCAACGCTGCCATCAGAGCTGCTGCCCGGCGGAATGCGTTGTTCTTCTTCATCGTAGTAATCTCCTCTCTTTATCGTAGTAATCTTCTCTCTTTTTTACGTTTTTTGTGGTTTTTACACTATTCTGTTTCAGAATCTCATGCTGCATACACAGCAGACTACATCAAAGACGCAATTGTCTTACCGGAAAACGCTTCATCCATAAATGTCTGCACCTCCTTATAGAACTTTCTGACCGGGCATGTCTCCGTTGCATGCCGCGAGCAGAAGCAATCTTCTTCCAAGCAACGGTTGATCCTGATAGTTCCTTCCACCGCATTGAATATATCAGCCAAACTGATGTCTTCCGGTTTTCGGTTTAAACTAAAGCCTCCGCCAACGCCGCGCTTTGTCGCAATGATCCCCGCATCGCGCAGAGGCTTTGCGATCTGAGCAATCATTTGTTTCGGGATTCCCATCTGCTTGCTGATATCCTCACTCCCCATAGGCGTTCCAAGGATTGCAAGAAATAGTGTCATCCTGATTGCATAGTCAGTTGTTACATTTAACTGCATAAAACCTTCCCGTCATAAATAGATTAGTTAATCGCTCATCTCATCAATTCCGTTTTTTATTATACCCCCCCCCCCTACAGTTTTGGCAATAGGGAAAGACGGCGAAATTTCGGGCTTAAAATCCTCTATTTTGCGGCAATATGCAATAAAATACGGCAAACTTCCTCCCTGCCCCGGCGGGTGCTTCCCTCGGGCATAAATAAATATCCCCCGGCGGAGCCGGGGGATATTTATTTGCTTTTTGTGTATCTTTTTGCGCGCGCGTATGTTATAATAACATATTGTTCGAAAACAGATCCAACGTAAAAAGGCAGAATATATCATATGAACACCAATGACATCTGGCTCATTGCCGGCCTCGGCAATCCGGAGCCGAAATACGACGGCACCCGTCACAACACAGGCTTTGCCGCGCTGGACTATCTGGCCGGCAAGTGGGGCATCTCCGTCTCCAAGACCAAGTTTCAGGGCCTGTGGGGGCAGGGCGAGGTGGACGGCCACAAGGTCGTGCTCCTGAAGCCCCTGACTTATATGAATCTCTCGGGCGACTCCATCGGCCCGCTGGCGGGCTTCTTCAAGATCCCTGCCGACCACGTCATCGTCCTGTGCGACGACATCACCCAGGACCCCGGCAAGCTGCGCATCCGGCCCTCCGGCTCTGCGGGCGGCCACAACGGCCTCAAGAGCATCATCGCCCGCCTCGGCGGCGAGAACTTCCCCCGCATCCGCATCGGCGTGGGTGCAAAGCCCCGCCCGGACTACGATTTGGCCGACTGGGTGCTGGGAAAGTTCCCGCCCGACGACGTCAAGGCCCTCGCCGACCGCTGCCCCGACATCGCAGCCGCCGCAAAGCTCATCATGGACGGCAAGCTGGGTCTGGCGCAGAGCAAGTATAACGGGTAATCCCTCTCAGGCGCTGACGCGCCAGCTCCCCCAGAGGGGGAGCCCTTGGCAGGCCGGGCCACTTCACGCTGCCCGCCGAAAGCCCGCGCATACGCAAAAGGCCGGGCCTCGCTTACACGGGCAGCGGCATCTGAACAGGCACCTCCCCCAGACAACAGGGCACTATCGCTTCCGACAAAAGAAACCTCTCTCATCCAGCGCAAGCCTGACCGACACGCCAGTGGCTCCCCCTTTGGGGGAGCTGGCATCGCGCAGCGATGACTGAGAGGGCTAGGACGCTGACGAGGAGCCAGTATCTCTCCCTCCGGGAGAGCTGTCACCGAAGGTGACTGAGAGGGCTACGCGCTAAATCCCTCAAACGACCTGAATGCGGCCTGCGCCATAGGGATTCTCGTAGTTCAGCAGGTAGCCCGGATAGCTTGCCAGCGGGCTGTTGGCGCTGCTCAGGACAGGCACATCGTTCACAGCGTCGAAGATCATGGCGTAGGTGGACATGACGAGGTAGTCCTCAGAGACATAGTCCTTGATGAGCTCTGCGCCGTCGAACATGGCGAAGCCATCGCCCAGATTGCGCAGGGTGTAGTTCATGCCGGCCAGCGCATAGGTGCGGTTCAGGTCCAGCGGCTCGTAAGCGCCGGTCTTCTTGTTGTAGATGCGCACGTTCTGGACGCGGGGCGTGCCGGTGGCGCTGCCCATCCAGACATTCTTGTCGTCGGTGAGGACGGTGTTGGGGATGTCGGTGTGGATCTCGTAGGTCGCACCGGCAACATGCAGGAAGCCGCCGTTCTCCTTGCCCTCCGGGCCGACGAAGCGGGCGCCGAACTCCAGAGCATCCTGGATCTGCTTGCCGGTAACAGACATCAGGCAGGCCACGTTGCCGAAGGGGCTGATCTGCTTGCAGGTCTTGAAGGTCCACTTGCCGGCGTCCACATCGATGCGGATGCCGCCGCCGTTCATCATAGCGATGTCGCAGTCCAGCTGCTCGACCTCGTTGAAGTAAGTATAGATGCCGTCGGCCACGAAGTCGCCGAGGTTGGTCTCACCCATACGGATGCGGCGCTTGCCGGTAGCGGGGTCGCTGATGTAGAATTTGATGTCCGTGGTCGCGATCTGCTCGCCCAGCATAGCGTCCACATCGTTGATCCAGGCTTCTGCGGTAGCGGCCACAGCGGCGTCGGAGACATCGGCGGTGGAGATGAGCTCGGTGGTGATCGCGCCGTCCTCGGCGATGGTCATCTTACCGACGTTTGCCAGATAAGAGCCGGTCTGAGTCAGGGTGACAGGCTTGCCGGCTGCATCGTAGACCCGCTTGTTCTCCATGACGGTGTGAGAGTGGCCGTCGATGAAAGCGTCAAAGCCGGTGGTGTTGGCAATGACATCCTCACTGGTCCAGGGAGAGGAGGACGGGTCAACGCCCAGATGGCCCAGACCGATGATGATGTCTGCGCCCAGGGTCTTGGCCTTGTCGATGGCCTTCTGGACGGCGTTGTACAGCTTCCTGCCGTCGTCACCGCCCAGGATGTCGTAGATGTACTTGGTCTGCTTGGCGTTCATGAAGTAGGCAGGAGTGGACTTGGTGAAGGACTCGGGGGTCGTGATGCCCACGAATGCGATCCACTTGCCGCCTGCGGGGAACAGCTTGACAGCGGGCAGGACGCGCAGGCCGGTACGCAGGTCCACCCAGTTGCAGGAGACATAGGGGAAGTCCGCTTCCTTGATGATGGCCTTTGCGCGGGCCATGCCGTAGTCGAACTCGTGGTTGCCCAGAGTGGCGATGTCGTAGCCAGCCTCGTTCATCAGCTCGATGATGGTAGCACCGTCGTCCATGGAGCCGTAGGCAGTACCCTGAATATGGTCGCCTGCGTCCACCAGCAGGACGGGCTTGCCCTCATCCACGTAGCCCTGCTTCATGGCAGCGATAGCGGCATAGGTCAGTTTGGGAGACTTGTTGTCGATGTAGGTGTGGACATCGTTGGTGTACAGGATGGTGACAGCGGCATCCTTGCCCGTCAGGAAACCGGCCGAAGCCTGAGGAACGGCAGCAGCCATGGCGGAGGCAGCGGCGGTGACACCGACAGCCTTCAGGAAATTGCGGCGAGAAATAAAGTGTTTCACGAAAAAAGACCTCCTTTATGTTCCAGACCAGTTTTTGCGGCACAGTCTCTCTTCCGCTGTGCCGCATTCTTTGCTTTAAGCTTACCACAGAACCGCCGAAAGAGCAAGCGCAAAGATGGTCATCCTGCATAATAGTTTTCTTTATGAGTACGACTTTTTATGAAATCTCGCGCAAATCAGCACAAAAGGCCGGGCCGCTGCTTCCTGCCTCAGGCTTGCAGCGACCCGGTCTTTTGTTTTGGGCGGTATTGTTCCGTCGTGAATATCGTCTTGTCAGATAGCGTTATACTGGCGCAGGAACTTCTCGAGGTCGGTGCCTTCGATCTTCTTCAGCGCCTCCTTCAGGGCGATGCGGCCCATAAGGGGCAGCTCCATGTCCGTGAGCTTCCGGCCATCCCGCAGCTTCACCGAGGCATCCACCAGCGCCCGGACGTCATAGGTGCTGCCCCAGACCTCCGGCACGCCCCGGTCGATGTTCAGCAGCCGGTACACCGCCTCCATGCCGGTGCGCATGGAGTATTCGGTGGTGAAGATGGTGTCCCGGCCGGTCTCGGCGAATTGGCCGAGGAAGGCAAAGTTCACCGCATCCTTCGGCACGATGTCGGGGCGGTCGCCCTTCGCGCGGGGCATGAAGAAGGCGTCGATATAGGGCATCATGACCGGCACGGTGTTGGCGCTGTGCTCGGCAAGCTCTGCGATGTCCTCCACCGGCACGCCCAGATGGTAGAGCCACTCCATGCAGATCTCCTGGCCGGTGCAGTCCCGCATGGGCTTTTTGACGTAATCGCCGGGCTTATCGCTGAACAGGCCGTACACCCAGACGCAGAGCTGGTCTTTGGGCTGTGCGCGGAACTGCTGCTGGCGGTTCAGGGTCCAGCTCAGCAGCCAGGCCGAATCCTTCACGGTGACGATGCCGCCGGTGACGGTGCGGCCGCTGAAGGGGTCGCGCTTGCAGATCCTCTGGATATACTGGGGGATCTTCTCATCCAGCGTCGTGATGGTGGCGCTTTCCCAGTTGCTCAGCTCCGGCTGGCTGCAGAACTTTTCCGGGTGGCCGAAGGAGTCGTCCAGCGCGGCGATGCGCTTCCAGAGGTCCCAGCCGTTGCCCGGCTTGATGGCGGGGTCGAAGCCCGCGGCCTTGTTCTGTGCGCCGATGGTGCAGCTCTCCACGCAGCCGCCGTTGGTGATAAAGAGCAGATCGTCCTCGGTCAAATCAATGGTCTCCACCGCGCCCTTGTGGTCTACCGTGATGCCCGCCGCCTGCTTTTTGCCCGGCTCGAGGCTGAACTGGACGTCCACGACCTTTGTGTCGTAGTAGAACTGGACGCCGTGGTCTTTCAGGTAGGTGACCATGGGCAGGATGATGGACTCGTACTGGTTATACCGGGTGAAGCGGAGGGCCGTGAAGTCGGGCAGACCGCCGATGTGGTGGATATACCGCTTGAGGTAGAGCTTCATCTCGAGGGCGCTGTGCCAGTTCTCGAAGGCGAACATGGTGCGCCAGTAGAGCCAGAAGTTGGAGTTGAGCACCTCATCGTCAAAAAAGTCGGTGATCTTTTTGTCCTCAAGCTGCTCGTCGGGGGTGAAGAAGAGCTTCATGATCTCCATGGCTCCAGATCGGAA
>OGXF01002327.1_pt1 | contig 10869 bp, 8 predicted proteins | sample 1576191 | NCBI WGS metagenome assembly OGXF01 (sample SAMEA3541545, study PRJEB24748) | human gut metagenome | biome: human gut; feature: human-associated habitat; material: faeces | place: China | collected 2012
CAGGACCTGAGCCTGAACATCAGCCGTGAGATGCTGCAGAAGGACAACCAGCTCAAGCTGATCCACAACGCTCTGGAAAAGAAGATCAAGAACGAGCTGCACGCCATGCTGGCCAACGACCGCACAAAGTACGAGGAGTTCTGGAAGGAGTTCGGCCGTCAGATCAAGTTCGGTGCCTACTCCGACTACGGCATGCACGCCGAGCTGCTGCGCGACCTGCTGCTGTTCTGGTCCGCCAAGGAGCAGAAGATGGTCACCCTGCAGGAGTATGTGGACAAGATGCCCGCCGAGCAGAAGTACATCTACTTCGCCGCCGGTGACTCCTCCGACCGTCTGGCCAAGCTGCCCTCCACCGAGCTGGTGCTGGGCAAGGGCTACGACGTGCTGCTGCTGACCGAGGACGTGGACGAGTTCTGCCTGCAGATCCTGCGCACCTATCCCCGCAAGGATGCCGAGGGCAAGGACGGCACCGTGGAGTTCAAGAACGTCAACAGCGGTGACCTGGGCCTTGAGACCGAGGAAGAGAAGAAGGCCGCCGAGGATGCCACCGCCGAGAACAAGGACCTGTTCGACGCCATGAAAACTGCTCTGGACGGCAAGGTGAAGGAAGTCAAGGTCTCCACCCGCCTGAAGGATCACCCCGTCTGCCTGAGCGCCGACGGCCCGCTGTCCATCGAGATGGAAAAGGTGCTGTCCAAGCAGCCCGGCAGCGAGGGCGTGAAGAGCGACAAGGTGCTGGAGCTGAACGCCAACCACCCCGTGTTCGCCGTGCTCAAGGCCGCCCAGGAGGCCGGTGACACCGACAAGATCAACAAGTACAGCGCCCTGCTGTACGCACAGGCCCAGCTCATCGAGGGCCTGCCTGTGGACGACCCCACCGCTTACGCTGAGGCCGTTTGCAGCCTGATGAAGTAAGTTTTTCACGCACAGAAATACCCCCTTAACAAAAAGGCCGCGCTCCGCTATAATAGAGTGGAACGTGGTCTTATTTTTATCTTTCTGTGAAAGGAATTCTGTTTCATGGAGCCGAGAAAACATTATTTTGCAAAGATTCCCACCATTGCCATCTTTATCGTCATGGCGATGTCCGGGCCGTTGGGGGTGCTGCTGTTCATCCTGAAGGGCATCGACCAGAAGGTGCAGAAGGAAGAGCAGGAAGCCGCCCGCGCCCGGGGCGACTACCGCGCCGACCTTGGGCCGGAGCCCGACCGGAAGAGTGAGCCTGTTTACGGACACGATGTGCCTACCGAGGCGCAGAAAAGCGCCAAGCAATGGCACAAGAATATTGCCACCCTCTGCACCATCATGGGTGCGGTCTTTCTGCTTGCCGGCGTGACGAATGCGGTGGACGTCCTGGAGATCTGGCGGTTTTACCCGGGCTTCAGCGGCCTGTTCTCGAATATCGCCATGGTCATTGGCGGCGGCGGTGCACTGCTGACCGGCCTGCGGATGAACAGCACCCGCAAGCTGGAGCGGCTGCTGGATAAGGTGGTAGGCGAGCGGGATAACATTCCTCTGCCGGAACTGTTTGCCGCCGCCGGGGTGGATGCCGCCCGGGGACGTCCTGCCGTGAAAAGCGCCATCGAGCACGGATACTTCGGCGCAGACGCCTACATTGACAACCGCACCGACACGCTGGTGGTGCGGGGCGCAGCACCGCAGCCGAAAAAGCCCGCACCCGCTCCGGCACCCAAGCCCCAGCCCGCCGCAGAGGACGAGTACGCTGCACTGCTGCGCCAGCTGCGGGAAGTGAACGATGCCATTCCTGACCCGGTGATGAGCCAGAAGATCTCCCGGCTGGAGGAGGTCAGCGAGCGTATCTTTGCGCTGGCACAGAAGGACCCGGACAAAAAGGCGCAGCTGCAAAAGTTTATGAACTACTATCTGCCTACCGCGCTCAAGCTGCTGAACACCTACGCCAGCCTCTCCCGGCAGGCGGTGGAGGGCACGAACATTACCGAAGCCAAGCACAGCATTGAGCGCAGCATGGACCTGCTGGTGACCGCCTTTGAAAACCAGCTGGACAAGCTGTTCCAGTCCGATGCGCTGGACGTGACCACCGACATCGCCGCGCTGGAAGGCATGCTGAACATGGACGGCCTGACCGACAGCGCGTTCGGCAAATAATTCCATCCACAAAAACGAGGGAAAGCCTGCGGGCCTTCCCTCGTTTTGTTCTGTTCAGGTTTCTGCCAGCGCGGCCAGCACCGCCTTCTGCAGGTCGGTGACCGAGATGGTGCACAGGGCTTTCAGGTCGGCGTCGGAGCCGTCGGTGGGCTGGGCAGCGATCTCCGCCATGGTCTTGCCCTTCAGGGTGCTGCAATAGCCCTCGGCGTGCTCGTACCACTCCTTGTGCAGGGCACTGGCCTCCCGCAGGCCGTACTTGTCGCCCTGCTCGTTCTTGGTGTACACCGGCTCTTCCGGCCCGGAGACCGTGCCGTCCGCGCTGACGGTCAGCTGCGGCTGGGTCATGTCCCCGATGGCGCTGGTCACCCGGCCATTGCTGTCCACAGTCAGAGCCGCCAGCGTGATGTCTGCCTGGACGTGGGCGTCCTGGTCATCCGTGGCGGCAAGGTCCTGGGGCAGGTCTGCCGCGATCAGGCTCAGGGTCACCCGGTCCCCCTGGGCGGCTCCCAGTGCTTTGGCCTGTTCGCAGGCGCGCACCACGGCGTCCCGGTAGCGGTCCACCGCAATGGTGCAGCCGGACACAAGGTCGGCGTCCTGCGGCTTGCCGTTTTCATCCGTTTTCAGCTTCTTTACCTCGTCCGGGGTCCTGCCGGTCAGATAGTCGGCAAACCAGTCGGCCTGCTCGGCCCACCCTTTGCCGAGAGAGGACGCCGCCGCCAGCGGGTAGTCCTCCCCTTTTGTGCGCTTGGACCGCACATCCTCCGGAATGGTCACGCTGCCGGTGCTCCCGCCGGAGACCGAAAGTTCCAGCTCGTCCAGCATCACGTCGGCCAGTTTGCCGTCGGCGTCCAGCACCACAGCCGCAGCGGCAGTGGTGATCTTGCCGGCCCGGTCGCTGCCTGCGGCCTCGGTCACAACGCCAAGACCGGTGCGCCAGGCCTGCTCCTGCCCGGCTGTGCCGCCGCTCATGGCACCGGACCCACTGCCGCTCATGGACCCGGCTCCGCTGCTGCCCGGAGCGCCGCCCCGGCCGCAGCCGGTCAGCGCCAGCGCAGCGGCCAGCGTACAGCCCCAAAACACCCGAAAAACCTGCTTCATGGTACACTTGCTCCTTTTGCTCCCGCGCAGCCGCACGGGCTTTGGAGCTAGTGTGCCCCCTGCCGGGGCAATTATGAGCGCGCCCTTACATCAACGGGCTGAGCAGGCGCAGCACGCTGTCCAGCAGGGTGCCGGGGATGCTGGTGCGGCAGTCCGAAATATGGATCTCGCGGCACTGCGGCAGGGTGGCCCGCACATCGTCCCGCAGCGCGGCCACCTGACTGTTGTACTGCAGCAGCACGCCGCACTCAAAGTGCAAAAACAGGCTGCGGTAATCCATGTTGATGCTGCCCACCACGGCTGCCCGGTCGTCGCTCACCCAGCACTTGGCATGCAGGAAGCCCGGGGTGTACTCGTAGATGCGCACCCCTGCCTGCAAAAGCGGCAGGTAGTAGGAGCGGCTCAGGCGGAACACCAGCTTCTTGTCCGGGATGCCCGGCAGCACCAGCCGCACATCCACCCCGCGCTTGGCGGCGTTTTTCAGCGCATCCAGCATCTCTTCGCCCACAGCCAGATAGGGCGTGTAGATATACACATACTGCTCGGCCCGGGCCAGCAGGTTCAGGTACACCGTCTCCGCCACCGGCTCTTCGTCCAGCGGGCTGTCGGCGTAGGGCTGCACGATGCCGTCCTGCACCGGGTGTGCACTGTGCTGGGGGCGGAAGGCGCTGTAGTCCGTCTCACTGGGGCGGAAAGCGTTCCAGAAGTTGAGGAACATCACGGTGAAATTCCACGCAGCATCGCCCTCGATGCGCAGGGCGGCGTCCTTCCAGTAGCCGAAGCGCTGCTCCGCGTTGATATACTCGTCGGCCAGGTTCACGCCGCCGGTGTAGGCGATGCGCCCGTCGATGACCACGATCTTGCGGTGGTCGCGGTGGTTCATCACCAGCGAGAGCACCGGCACCACCGGGTTGAAGGGGATGCACCGGATGTGCGCCCGCTCCATGCGCACCACAAAGTCGGTGGGCAGGCCCAGCAGGCTGCCAAAGTCGTCGTAGATCAGGCGCACGTCCACCCCCTGCGCGGCCTTGCGCCGGAGGATGGCTTCCACACCGTCCCACATTTTGCCGGTGTGCACGATGAAATATTCCACAAAGATGGTGTGCTCGGCCCGCTCCAGATCCTGCAGCAGCTGGGGGTACATGGCTTCGCCGCAGGCAAAATACTGCGCGGCGGTGTTCTTCCAGGCCGGGTAGCGGCCGTACCGCGCCAGATAGCGGCTCATGCCGAGGCCGGAAGCATCCAGTCCGGCCACCTGGTCCGGCTGCTGGACAAGATCAGCCCTGTGGGCCTCGTCCACCGCCTGCAGCTTGCTGCGCAGCTGCTTGGCCGGGCGCTTGTTGCCAAAGGAGAGGTACAGTGCCCCGCCCAGCAGCGGCAGCACCCCCATGAGCGCGATCCAGCCGATCTTGTAGGCGCTGTTCTCGTCCTTGCGCACGAGGTACAGCATCATAAGCAGACTGAGCAGTTGCAAGCCGACGTTGACCCACACGCGGCCGGTGGTGAGGGAGAAAAACGCCCACAGCACCCATGCCACCTGCAGGGCCACCAGCACCACCGTGATGGTGATCCGATTGAGGATGCGGCTGAAAAATTTTACGATCGGCAGCCGGAACATCAGGCTCCCTCCTTTCGCTCTGCATTATAATATATGTCAGTATAGCGCGGTTTGTGCGGTTTTGCAAGGGATGCAAAAAAAGCCAGCCGGCAAAGCCTTTGCAGGCGGTGCCGGTTGGCATGGTTTGCGGGGTGCGGCTGCTTATTCTGCTGTTTTGCGGCGCAGCAGGCTCATGGGCGGCAGCTCCGGGGTGGGCATGGTGTATTTTTCCATGGCGTGAGGGGTGCTGTCCACCCGTTCCCCGGCCTCGTTCTCGATCCACTCCGGCGTCAGCGGGATGCTGCGGCCGTCCGGGCAGAGGGCTTCCAGCGTATCGCCCAGGCTCCACTTGCCGCGCTGCTGGCAGTGGGCCACGCCGTTCTCCCAGCGGTCCACCGTGCCCACGAACTCCCATTCGCGGATGTAGGTGGCGCTGTCGGTGGCCTGTTTGGCCTGCTCGCGGCCAAAGTAGAAGCCCGGCGAGTAGTGGCGGTGGCTGGTGCGGGTGAGCTCCTCGTAGACCTCAGCCGGCAGCTCAAAGCTGTCGTTGGCGGGGTCGGCCAGATAGACATCCAGCGCCTTGCGGTAAGCGGCGGTCACGCTGGCCACATAATAGAAGGTCTTGGCGCGGCCCTCGATCTTCAGGCTGTCCACACCGGCCTTGCAGATCAGGTCGATGAAGGGCGCGGTGCACAGGTCGTTGGCGTTGAGGATGTAGCTGCCGTTCTCGTTCTCGCCGATCTCGTACAGCTGGCCGGGGCGGGTCTCCTCGCTCAGGTAGTACTTCCAGCGGCAGGGCTGGGCGCACTGGCCCCGGTTGGCGTCGCGGCCTGCCATGTAATTGGACAGCAGGCACCGGCCGGACACGCTCATGCACATGGCACCGTGCACAAAGGCCTCGATCTCCAGTTCCGGCGGGGTCTTGTCGCGCAGGATGGCGATGTCCTGCAAGGACATCTCGCGGGCCAGCACCACGCGCTTGGCACCCAGGTTATAGGCGGCGCGGGCGGCGGCCCAGTTGGTGATGCCGGTCTGGGTGGACATGTGCACGTCGATGTCCGGGGCAACGGTCTTGCAGGCATCCAGCACGCCCAGGTCGGCTACGATGAAGGCATCCACACCGGCCTTGGCGGCCTCCTTGATGGCGTCCGGCAGGCGGTCGGCTTCCTCATTGGTGGGCAGGGTGTTCATGGTCAGGTAGACCTTGCGGCCCCGGGCATGGGCATAGATGACGCCCTCGGTGAGCTGCTCCGGCGTAAAGTTGGCCGGTGCAGACCGCATGCCGAACTCCGGCAGGCTGCAGTAAACGGCATCGGCACCGTAGTTGATGGCATAGCGCAGGCGCTCCAGATCGCCCGCCGGGGCGAGCAGTTCCGGGATTTGCAGCATAGTTGATATTCCTCTCTTTTTTCAGAAAATGACGGTAGAGTTCCCTCACCCCACCGTTTTGTTCACGTCCGCTGCGGTCTGGCAGTTGGCGTTGTGTTCGCTGAGGGTGCGGGCATAGTAGTAGCTGCCCTTGAGGTCGGTGACGAAGAAATAGGCGTCCTTTGCTTCCTCGTCCGGCTCCGGGCTCAGCGCCGCCCGGATGGCAGCGATGCCGGGGTTGGAGATGGGGCCGGGGGTCAGGCCCGCCGTATGATAGGTATCATACGCAGAGACGATGTTTTCCGGGATATTGTCCCACCCGCCGTAGTAGGGGGCCACCCAGTTCCAGAGGTAGTTGTTGTCGGCGTCGCTCTGGATGTAGCTGGAGGTGTTGCTCTGCAGGCGCGGATAGGGCGAGCCCTCGGCCAGACGGTTGCGGAACACCTGCGCCACGTTGGAGTCCTGGCTGTTGCCCGCTTCCTCCTGCACAAAGGAGGCCAGCGTGACCAGCTCGTTCAGGGTCATGCCCTGCTCCTTGAGCTTCGCATACATCGCATCGGTGATCTGCGCGTCGAACTGAGCATAGAACGTTGCCACATAGTTGTGCACGGTGTCGTCCTTCAAAAACTCGTAGGTCTCCGGGAAGAGATAGCCCTCGCATTTCATGAAGCGGTCCGGGGCGTCCTTGTCCTCCGGCACATACTGCCAGAAGGTGTACGCGCTGAAATCGCCCTCGTTGGCTTCCTTCAGAAAGTCCTCGGCGCTGCACAGACCGGCTTCCTCCATTTTCCGGGCAATGGCGATGGCTGTGGTGCCCTCCGGGAAGGTCAGACGCACGGTCTCGGCCTTAGCGTACTGGGAAAGGACAGCGATGATGGCATCGTAGGCGTTGGCCCCGGTCTGCAGGGTAAAATCACCGTACTGCAGCTTTGCCGCGGCCCCCTTGTGCCCCACATACCAGCGGAACAGGTAGGCCGAGCGGATGACGCCCGCGTCCTTGAGCTCCTGCGCGATGGCGGCAACGCCGCTGCCCTGGGGGATGCTGACGGTGACCTCGGTGCCGGGCTTGCCGCTGCCGTGGATCTCGCTGCGGGCAAACAGCACCGCCGCGCCTGCGGCCAGCACCAGCAACAGTACCACTGCCAGCAAAATCTTCACAGCACCGCCTTTTTTCTTCGGGGCGGTGTGTCTCTCCTTGTGTGCCATACGCACCTTCCTTTGTTGTTTTTCTGCGTCTCAGCCTTCCAGCATCAGGCGCATATAGCTTTCCGATACGTCAAAGGGCTCCCCGTCAAAACGGATCATGCCGTACTCCTGCCGGGTGCCCTCCCCCAAGAACAGCGTCTGGGCGGCACCCACCGTGATGACGGCCTTTTCCACGATGACTTCCTTCTCGCGGGCGGCTTCCATGAGCACCTCGGCGGCGCGGTCGTCCTCGGCCATGAGCTCCACGAAATACAGGGTGTCCTCCTTGCGGAAGTAGACGCCGTAGCCCCGCTCGTTGGCCACGATGGTGGCCCCGCGGGAATACAGGTCCCCCAACACCACGGCCATGCGCTCCGGGGTGAACTGCACCGTATCGGGCCAGAACTTCTCCCGCAGCTCGCACAGCTTCTTGGCGGTAACGCTGTCAAACTCGGCCTGACTCCACAGGTTGCGGGCCACCTCCCGCGGCAGGCAGCGCAGGGCAAATGCCCGCGCAAAGCCTTTATCCTGCAGCAGCGCGGCCTGCTCCGGGCTGCCGGGCACCGCCACGGTAAAGCCTGCGCCCCGCAGCTTCTGCTGCGCACACAGGTAGTCCAGCAGGCCGGCCAGGATCAAACTGCCCTGTCCGCACAGGCCGTAGAGGTAACTGCCCTGCCGCCCCTGCAGCGTGACTGGTACCGCCAGTGCCACAGCGGCAATGGCGTCATTTTCCTCGGCCACATAGACATTCTGCTGCCCTGCAAAACGCTCCACGGCGTTGGCCGCAAATTCTTCCGACTCGCCGCGCTCGCGCTGCCACAGCGCCAGCACAGCCGCCTTGTCGGATGGCTGCATCAAACGATACATCTGTCAGGATGCCCCCTCTTATCGTATTTTATGTGTATATCCGACAGGTGCGTCGGGAGTTTCTCTGAGGACCGTCCGCTGGGGTGGGACCCTGTTGCCCGTAGGGCAATAGGGCGGGCGATGGAATGGCCTGCAACAGCAACGACTGCTGCCAGTGGCAGAAACAGGGAGTTGCTGTTGGGGCAGTGGCCAGCAGGGTGCAAGGCTCGTTCAAGAGCCGACGCAGCCGCTGGGTGCCACAACCCGTTTTCGTGTCCGAAGAGAAAGCTGCCGACGTGCCAACCTGCCTTCATTTTATCATTTCAGCTGACCCAGCACGATGCCCTGCACCTCGGCCTGGATGTCCTCGATGCTGCGCATGGCGTCGCTGTGGGTGCAGTGCACCGTGGTCCAGCCCAGATGCTCCGCGCAATACTCGGCGGCGCGGCGGCTGCGGGCCAGATACTCGGTATCTTTCTCGTGCACGTCCTTTTTGCTCTCGTCACCGTGGTAGCGGGCGGTCATCAGCCGCTGGCTGACCGCCGGGTCCACCTGCAGGTAGATGACGCTGTCCGGTGCGGGCAGGCCCAGCAGATGGAACTCGTAATCGAACAGCCAGTGCAAAAACGCCTCCCACTGCTCCGGCGGGAGCTTGGAGCACTGGTGCACCGCGTTGGAGGTGGTGTAGCGGTCAGCAATGACCATGCCGCCCTCCTCGTAAAAGCGGCCCCAATCGGTCTTGTAGCTGGCATAGCGGTCCACCGCAAAAAAGCTGGAGGCCGCATAGGCGTTCACATCGTCCGGTTTTGAGCCGAACTGCCCGGCCAGATACATTTTGATCAGGGCGCTGGAATCGCTGGCGTAATCCGGGAAGGTGACCTCCCGCACCGGCAGGCCCTGGCTGGCCAGGTGCTGGGCCAGCAGCTTGGCCTGGGTGGCCTTGCCGCTGCCGTCCAGCCCCTCGATGACGATCAGCTTGCCCTTGCTCATACGGCGGCACCTTCCTTGATGGCGGCATATTTTGCACGCACCTCGGCGGTTTTGCCGCAGCACATCTTGCCCTCCGGGCAGGGGCCGCTCACGCAGGCCGGGCCGGACTTTGCAAAGATGTGGGGTGCCACCGGGTACACCAGTTTGAACATCTCTTCGGCAAGCTGGCGGATCTCCCACTGGGCGCGGCTGCAGCAGCGCAGGTGGAAAAAGTTCTGCAGGCTGCGGGCATTCATGGTGACCACCATCTTGGTCTCGCAGGCGTTGGGCAGCACAAAGCGGGCGTCCTCATTGGCCTGCTTGCTGGCCTTGGCGCGGGCTGCCTTTTCCGGCATGCCCTCGGCCATCAGGCGGGCGGTGTGGCCCTCTTCCAGCTTGTGGGCAAGGTCAAGGTAGCGTTTGGCGTCCTCGTTCATGCTCTCAAGGAACGCCGCCTTTGCCTCCGGGATGGCTTCGATCTCCGGCGGCACCACATAGCGGAAATCGTCCAGGCGCACATAGCGCTGGCTCTGCACGCTGAAGGATGCGATGCGGTGGCGGGTGATCTGGGCCAGCAAGGTACGGCTGACCCCCTCGATGCCAAAGGTGAAGCTGGCGTGCTCGATGGGGCTGGCGTGGCCCAGGTCGCTGAGCATGGTCAGGAACTTTGCCGTCTTTTCCTCGGTCAGGCCGTCCAGCAGGTCGGTGATGTGGGCGTCGGAGTAGCACAGCTTGGCGGCAGCCGCCACCACCTTTTCCGGCTCCGGGGTATGGGCGATCAAACGAACTGTCATCATTTTTGTGTCATTCCTCCGTTGTGATTTTGGTCAGCGGCGCAAAATTGGCCATGGTCTTTTTGATGCCGACCTTTTCAAAGTTGATCTCCACGATCTGGTCTCCGGCCGCAGGCTTGACCTTGAGCACGGTGCCCCGGCCAAAGACCTTGTGTTCCACCACATCGCCCGGCTCGTAATGCTTGGAGCCTGCGGGCGCGGCCTTGGCAGCCGGTGCACCGGTAAAGCTGATTTTTGCGGCCGGGGTCTTTGCGCCCGTGCCGGAATACCCGGCACCGAACCCGCCCGAACGCACCTTGGGCTGGGTGGAGCTGTTGCCGTAGGCGGCACCGTAGCCGGAAGAGGAAGTGCCCCGCCCGGCATAACCGGAGCCGAACCCGCTGCGCTCCCCGGCGTTGTACTCGCGGTTCAGGTAACCGCCGCCGGAGCGGGAACCATAGCCGCCGGAACCGTAGCCCCCGGCGCTGCGGCCCCAGCCGGAAGGCCCGGAGTACCCGGACGCGCCGCCGGGCACGGTGTCGCTGTAGCTGCTGCCCCAGCCGCCCAGACGGGAACGCTGTTCCAGCACCGGGCTGCGGGTCTCTTCGATGTACTCCGGCTCGATCTCGCGCAAAAAGCGGCTGGGCTCGTTGCGCTGGGTGCGGCCGTAGAGCATGCGGGTAACGCTGTTGGAGATGTACAGTTCCTTTTTGGCGCGGGTGATGCCGACGTAGGCAAGGCGGCGCTCTTCTTCCAGGTCCGCCTCGGAATACTTGCTCATCTCGCTGGGGAACACGCCCTCTTCCATACCGATGAGGAACACATAGGGGAACTCCAGCCCCTTGGCCGAATGGATGGTCATCAGCACCACCTGGTCGGCGCTCTCGTTGTAGCTGTCGATGTCGC
>OGXF01002329.1_pt1 | contig 10861 bp, 8 predicted proteins | sample 1576191 | NCBI WGS metagenome assembly OGXF01 (sample SAMEA3541545, study PRJEB24748) | human gut metagenome | biome: human gut; feature: human-associated habitat; material: faeces | place: China | collected 2012
GACAGGATGGTGGGCAGCGGCTAACAAAAATATCGAATATGCATTTGATGTAAAACCGGGAGAATATACGGTGTCAGCCGGATTCCAGGAATGGTGGAATACGACACGTCAAATGAAGATGACAATTTCTATGGGAGACACAGTGCTTGAAGAACAGGCATTTACGTTGCAGAATGATAGTTCTGATTTGCAGATCAACCAGAAGTTTATAGTTGAGACAGAAGGCACTGTGAAAGTAACAGTTAGCAAGAAGGGAAATTCGGATCCGGTATTGAGTTGGATTGCACTGTTAGGTGAAGAGGCCGAGCCGGAACCATCAGTAGACAAAACAAATCTGGAATCACTCATCGCATATGCGGAGAGCCAAAAAGAGAGCGAGGCATATGAAGATGTTGTGGATGTTGTGAAGACACTGTTTGAGAAAACACTCGCAGATGCAAAAGCAGTGATGGCAGATGAAAAAGCAGAACAGGCGGCAGTGGATATGGCTTACGAGGCGCTTCTTGTAAATGTGCATCTGTTAGGATTTACAGGAAATACAGATGACTTAGGGTTAGCCTTAGAACTAGCAAAAACAACCAATACCGAAGGGAAAACACCGGAATCTGTACAGGTATTAAAAGATGCAATTGCTAAGGCAGAAGAACTCATTGAAGATGGAAATGTACTTCAGGAAGAGATTGACGCGGCAACAGAAGCCTTGTTGAAAGCAATAGGCGGACTGGAAGATATTGTTTTGGCTGATAAGACAAAATTAAAAGATTTACTGGAAGATTCACAGAAATATGTGGACAAAATCGATCAGTATACGAAAGTGACTGCGGATGCGTTTGCGGCGGCAAGAGACTCGGCGCAGGCAGTATACGATGATCCACAAGCAGCACAGGAGCAGGTAAATACAGCATATGATGTACTTCTTCAGGCGATTTTTGGTCTTAGAGAGATTCCGGATAAGAGCAAACTAGAAGAGTTGATCAAGGAAGCTCAAGGAATTGATCTTGCCAAGTACACAGAAGAGACAGCAGCAACTTTCCGCACAGCATTAGCAAAAGCTGAGACTGTATTTGAAAACAAAAATGTATCTGATACAGATGTAAAAGAGGCAGAAAAGATGCTTCGTGCAGCATTTGATGGACTACAGAAAAAGAAAGTCGTAGAAAATCCAAATCCGAACGAGAAATCAGAGTCAGCAAGAACAGGGGATAGAATGCCGATAGCTGGATGGTTAGTTGCTATGGTGGCAGCAACAATTCTTTTTGTCAAAAGAAAAAGATCTAAAAACTAAAAATATTACAGAAAAAAGTGCAAGAATCGAAAAATAATTCTATTCAGTCTTTTGAAGAATAAAAAAAGTGAAAATGCGAATGAAAATAATCCTATTAGTAAAATGTTCATATGTGATAAAGTCTTATTATCAAATCAGTTCAGGATATATGAAGGAGGAAGAAATTATGAAACTAAAAAAAGTAGTGGCTATAGCATTGGCAGGAGTAATGACTTTTAGCCTTGCAGCATGCGGAAGCTCAAATGAAGGAAAAAAAGAGACCGGAAACTCCGCTAGGGCGCTTCCTTTCGGCCATTGTAATGTTACTGGGCTATACCATCATTGCAGTCCCCACAGGAATTGTTTCTGCGTCTATGATCCAGGAACATAGACGCAGGGTGGCCCTGAAATGTCCGCATTGTGGTAAGGACGGACATGAGGACGGGGCTGCTTATTGTAAATACTGTGGAGGAAAACTGGTAAATTGATTATGGAATGCTGTATGATAGAAAGTTATTCTATCACCCATCGCTTATCATGCGCCACCGTCTTTTTCGGATCATAAGTCATTCCTTCTTTGGTAGGGATTTTTATCACGTAAGTCCGCCCCCGTTAAGATTAATAGTTTTCTTGCTCATAAGGGTCCGGTGAGGAGGCACCGCCCATATCAAATCCTTCGGGATCAAAGTCTTCCATATCGAAGTCCTGGTCGCCGTAGAAATTCTCGTCTATATCCAGATTTCCGCTATTGCTTTTTGCCATCATTTCGTCAAAGTCGACGGTTTGTTTCGGGGCTTCTCCGGCTTTGCGCGAACACACTGCTTTGTCAAGGTCTTTGCCGGTGATGATTTCCGACAGTTCAATGAAAAACACTCGTTCTGCCAACGGGTCGAATACATACAGCAATTTTTGCTTTTCGTCTTCCACCAAATCACTCAAGCGGGTTTCTCTCATGATGTAGCTGTCTTCTTCCGAACTGCTTCCCATATCTTCCAGTGTGATTTCCTGGTCTTTCTCCCAGTCGTCATCACAAATGAAGAAAGAGGTCATCTGGTCATCTTTATATCCTGCCGCTTTCAATATTGCTTCGTGCAAATCAAAGAAAGTTGCTTCCGAGTCTATCTTTATTTCTCTTATAAAATCATCGACTTCATCAGAGATTAGTGTAAATCTGTAAATCATATATTTATACTGTATATACTATATAACTTTTTTTTCGTGCAGTAAAGTTATAAAAAACTTTGTTATCTGATGATACCTCTTTGAGAATTTTCTATGAAAGAAATAATATATTCTATTTCTTTGCTCATAGGTATTTCTTTGCGTACTTGTTCCAAGGCATCGGTAACGTTCATGCCATTTTGATAAATAATGCGATAGGTGTTGTGTATATTCTCTATTAGTTCATTAGAGAATCCGCGGCGGCGGAGTCCTACGATATTGATTCCTGCGTAGGCAATGGGTTCGCGCCCTGCTATAATATAAGGAGGAATGTCCTTGCTGAAACGTGAACCGCCCTGTACCATTACATAACCGCCTACCCGGCAGAATTGGTGCATCAATACGGCGCCGCTGATAATGGCGTTATCATCAATGATAATTTCACCTGCCATCTTGGTGGCATTGCCTATGATGCAACCGCTGCCTATGATGGCATCATGTGCTACGTGTACTCCTTCCATCAACAGGTTGTTACTGCCCACTATGGTTTTGCCTTTAGCCGCTGTACCACGATTGATGGTTACATTCTCGCGAATGGTGTTGTTATCACCTATTTCGGCAGTCGTTTCTTCACCGCGGAATTTCAAATCCTGGGGAATAGCGCCTATAACAGCTCCCGGAAAAATGGTGTTGCCGTTCCCTATGCGTGAGCCATACAGTATATTGGCGTTAGGCATGATTGTGTTGTTATCACCGATAACTACATTCTTGTCGATAAACACAAAAGGACCGATTTCTACATTCTCACCAATTTTTGCTTCGGGATGTATATATGCTAATGGACTAATCATGTTGTTTTTTTAGTGGTTATTTATTTTTTACTATTTGTGCCATAAACTCGGCTTCGCAGACTACTTTCTCGCCTACAAACACATATCCTTTCATTGTGGAGATGCCCCGGCGGATAGGAGCCAACAATTCAACACGGAACAATAAAGTGTCTCCCGGCACTACTTTCTGGCGGAATTTCACACCGTCTATTTTCATGAAGTAGGTGGAGTATCTTTCGGGTTCGTCCACTGAATTAAGAACAAGCAGACCACCGCATTGTGCCATGGCTTCTACTTGAAGCACACCCGGCATGACAGGTTCCTGTGGGAAGTGTCCCTGGAAGAAGGGTTCGTTGGCGGTTACGTTTTTCACACCGACAATGTGGTTGGCGCCAATGGCAACGACTTTGTCCACTAGCTGGAAAGGATAACGGTGCGGAAGCAGTTCGCGGATGCGGTTGACATCCATGATGGGAGCTTCGTTGCAGTTATAGGACGGAGCCTGTATTTCGTGAAGTTTGATTTCTTTGCGTATCTGGCGGGCAAACTTGTTGTTGATGGTGTGCCCCGGACGGGTGGCGATGATGCGTCCCTTGATGGGTTTGCCTATCAGTGCCAGGTCGCCGATGATATCCAACAGTTTGTGGCGGGCCGGTTCGTTGTCCCATACCAAGGGAACATGGTTGATGTAGCCCAGTTTGGTGGCGTCCATGTGGGGAACCCCCATGACGTCTGCCAGCTTGTCGTAGTTTTCCTGGCTCATCTCTTTTTCGTAGATTACGATGGCGTTGTCCAGATCGCCTCCCTTGATCAGTCCGGCACCCAGCAATGGTTCTATTTCGCGGACGAATACAAAGGTACGCGCGGAAGCTACCTCGGTGGGGAATTTAGCCATGTCTTCCAGTGTGGCGAACTGATTGGACAGTATTTTAGACTGATAAGAGATCAGTGCATTCACACTGAAATTTTCGTCCGGAAGAACAATGATGGAAGATCCGGTTTCCTCGTCCCTGAATTCGATTTTTGATTTTATGATATAGTAATCCTTGACAGCATTCTGTTCTTCGATTCCTACACGCTGTATATTTTCTACATACGCTTTGGCACTGCCGTCCAGAATAGGGAATTCGGGACCGCTTACCTGAATCAGGCAGTTGTCTATACCAGCTGCATAAAGAGCTGCCAAAGCATGTTCTACTGTACTTACTTTTATTCCGTTTTTCATCAGCACAGTGCCGCGGGTAGTATCACCTACGTTTTCTGCTACGGCATCAATTATTGGTTGTCCTTCAAGATCAATTCGTTGGATTTTATACCCGTGGTTGTCCGGTGCAGGATTGAATGTCACCGTCAAGTTTACTCCGGTGTGAAGGCCTTTTCCATTTAAAGAAAAACTGCCTTTTAATGTCTTCTGTTTCAACATGGGGTTTATTTATTTAGTTGTTTTTTTAATTCTTCTATTTCTTTCTGCATGGCGTTCAGTGTGGTGTAAATTTCGGGCAGTTTTTTGTATACGGCCGATGATTTCATGAAATTCTTGGCATCGATGGCCGGAGTGCCTAGAATTTGCTCGTTGGATTTCACGTTACCGGGAACGCCTGCTTGTGCGCCGATACCTACCTTGTCACCTATCTTAATATGTCCGGCTAGTCCTACCTGTCCGCCAAACATGCACCATTCGCCTACTTTGGTGGAACCGGCAATACCCACCTGTGATGCCATGACAGTGTGGCTTCCTACTTCCACATTGTGTGCTATCTGGATCAGGTTATCCAGTTTCACTCCTTTATGTACAATGGTGGCGCCCATGGTGGCACGATCTACGCAGGTATTAGCACCAATCTCCACATTATCTTCTATGATGGCAATACCTATTTGTGGAATTTTTTCGTACCCTTCGGGAGAAGGTGCGAATCCGAATCCATCAGCACCGATTACGCAGCCTGCATGCAGGGTACAGTGGTTTCCTACCAAGCAGTCGTGATAGATGGTGGCATGTGGATAAAGTGTACAATTATTACCTACTTTGGCATGGCTTCCTACAGTAGCGTGCGGGTGGAGGGAAGTGTTGTCACCAATCTCAGCACCATCGCCTACGCAGGCAAACGGAGCGATATATACATCCTTCCCCAACTTCGCAGTGGGGGCAACGTATGCCAGCGGATCTATACCAGTCTTTTTAGGTTTGCTCATTTCATAGAGGGTCAGTAGTTTAGCCAGACTTTCGTAGGCGTTGTCTACCTTGATTAAGGTAGCTTTTACTTCTTGCTCGGGAACGAAATCTTTGTTTACCAACACAATGGTAGACTGAGTATCGTAAATGTAATGAGTATACTTAGGATTTGAAAGAAAAGAAATCGCTCCCGGCACGCCTTCCTCTATTTTAGCAAAAGTATGCACAGTTACGTTTTCATCGCCAACAATAATTCCCTGGATGTATTCCGCAATTTGTTTAGCTGAGAACTCCATAATACTGTCTAATTCTTTATGTTCTAAATGTTTCAGTTTTGTTACTTGCGTGTTACATGTTAGTGTAAACACATCATTAATTATGCAAATTACGCATTTTTTTTTTATATATCCGTACAATTCGCTAATTATTTAATGTCCGTCGTTTTCGGAACGCAGGTAACATATATAATATTTTTTGACTTTTCGGGAGAGAAGAGAGATGTTGAGCATATCCGAAGCCTTGGCTATATCGCGGGTGCTTCCATCTTTATAGATGATTTCAATACTGTCATCCTCCTTTTTATACATATTGTTTTCTATACTGGATATGGATAGGAAGTATTCTGCTTCTTTCTTGTTGATATTCAGTTGTTTGCTTATTCTTGAAAGAATTTCTTCTTTTCGTGCTTTTGTGATGGAAGAGGAGGTTACCTCTACTTTGAATAGTTTCCTGTTAATCATTCCACGACTCAGAGTGGACAATACCACATCGCTGTGATTGCTCCAAACTTTCAGTGCAGTCCATATGTCATTATCATCTAATTGAATAAAATTTTCAAGACAATCCGGGCTGTTATAAAATTCTTTTTTATCAATAGGATGGTATAAAAAGAATCTTAAAGCGGGTGAGGCGAACAGCTCTACGCCACGTAAGGCTAATTCCTTTGCTCGTGTCAGAGTGTTGACCAGCATTTTTTCACTGGCAACGGAGGTCTTGTGCAGATATACCTGCCAGTACATCAGGCGGCGGGACATCAGGAAGTTTTCGATGGAGTAAATGCCTTTGGATTCTACTACCAGGTGATCGTCTTTTACATCAAGCATTTTGATGATGCGGGCGGACCCGATATTGCCTTCGGATACACCGGTATAGAAACTGTCACGCCGCAGATAGTCCAAACGATCCATATCCAATTGACCGCTGACCAGTTGGTGCAGGAATTTCTTGGGATATTCATCTTTGAATATCTGTATGGCAAGATTGAGTTGACCTTTCATGTCCTTGTTCATTCGTTCCATCAGCATCAAGGAGATTTCTTCATGTGAAACGCCTCCTGCCAATGTGTTTTCCAGCACATGGGAGAAGGGACCGTGTCCGATGTCGTGTAACAGGATGGCAGCTTGTACGGCTTCCGCTTCGCTGTCAAAGATGAAGTTACCTTTGGCGGTAAGGTGCTTGATCGTTTCGCTCATTAAGTGGAAAGCGCCTAATGAGTGTTGGAAACGGGTATGTTGTGCTCCCGGATATACGGCAGAGGACAGGCCCAGTTGCTTGATGCGGGTAAGACGTTGCAGCAATGGGTGACATACAATGTCATATAGTAACCCCTTCGGGATGTTGATAAACCCGAAGACGGGGTCATTTATAATTTTTCGGTCACTCATGGGGAATAATTATTCAGTGTGCTGATATGCTTAAACCAATGTATTACGCTATGTATCTACCTGGTAATTTGCATATTAGCACATTGTTTTATTGGCACATTATTTTCTCCATCTGTGCCTGGACTTTCTGAGCTTCTTGTCCTGCTACAGTCGCAAAATTCTCAGTTTTATCCGCATAGATAATGGCACGGCTTGAATTAACAATAAGTCCACAGGTACTATTCATGCCATATTTGCAGACTTCCTCTAGAGAACCTCCTTGTGCGCCGATTCCAGGTACAAGCAGGAAGTGGTTGGGAACAATTTTACGGATGTCTTCGAAAGCGCGTCCTTGTGTGGCACCTACTACGTACATCATGTTTTCATCGTTGGCCCATTCTTGTGATTTGCGCAATACTTTTTCGAAAAGGCGTTCGCCGTTGGTGTCCTCGGTCAGCTGGAAGTCGTGGGAACCCTTGTTGCTGGTAAGCGCTAGCAGGATTACCCATTTGCCTTCGTAACTCAGGAAGGGAGTCACGCTGTCTTCACCCATGTAAGGAGCTACGGTGACTGAGTCAATGTCCAGCTCTTCAAAGAATGTGCGGGCATACATGGCCGAAGTGTTTCCGATATCGCCACGTTTTGCATCGGCAATGATGAATTGGTCGGGATAGTTTTCCTTGATGTAGGATACAGTCTTTTCGAAAGCGATCCATCCTTTTACGCCCATGCTTTCATAAAAGGCCAGATTGGGTTTATAGGCGATGCAATAAGGGGCGGTAGCGTCAATGATGGCTTTGTTGAAAGCGAAGATAGGATCTTCTTCTTTTAACAGATGTTCGGGGATCTTCTTTATGTCGGTGTCCAGTCCTACACAGAGGAATGATTTTTTCTTTTGGATATTTTCAAATAATTGTTGCTTGTTCATTGCTATGTTTACAGTTTATGGTTTACGATATTTAAATTATAATTCGCTCTCTTTCAAACGTTCGGCATTCTCGGCTACAGTCAAATGGTCAATGCAGTCTTGAATGTCGCCATCCATAAAGGCGGCCAAATTGTAAATGGTATAGTTGATGCGGTGGTCGGTGATACGTCCTTGCGGATAATTGTAGGTACGTATTTTTGCCGATCGGTCTCCGGTAGATACCATTGTTTTTCGTTTGCTGGCAATGTCGTCAATGTACTTTTGGTGTTCTTTATCATATATAAAGGTACGCAGGCGAGAAAGGGCTCGTTCTTTATTTTTCGGCTGGTCACGGGTTTCGGTACATTCTATCAGGATTTCCTCTACTATTCCGGTGTTGGGGTTCTTCCAGTTGTAGCGCAGGCGTACTCCGGATTCCACCTTATTTACGTTCTGTCCGCCGGCACCACCGCTTCGGAAAGTGTCCCATTTGATTTCCCCTTCGTTAATTTCCACATCAAAAGGCTCGGCTTCGGGTAAAACGGCGACTGATGCGGCTGAAGTATGTACACGTCCTTGGGTTTCGGTGGCTGGTACACGTTGCACACGATGTACGCCCGATTCATATTTCAGAGTGCCATATACTTTATCTCCGGTTACGGAGCAGATAATTTCCTTAAAACCTCCTGCTGCTCCTTCATTGGCGCTGGATACTTCCAGTCTCCAACCTTTTGTCTCGCAGTATTTGGAGTACATACGGAACAAGTCGCCTGCAAAAATGGCGGCTTCATCACCTCCCGTACCACCGCGTATCTCCAGAATGGCATTTCGGTCATCTTGCGGATCCGCAGGAACGAGTAACAGTTTGATTTCCTCTTCCAGTTCCGGGATGCGGACTTCGCAGAGATTTGCCTCTTCGCGTGCCATCTCTTTCATCTCCGGGTCGGATTCGTTAGTCATGATTTGTTTGGCCTCTTCCAGTCCATTCAGGCATTGTATATATTCTCTACGGGCTTTCATGATGTCATTCAAGTCCTTGTATTCCTTGGTGAGCTTGACATAACGTTTTTGGTCAGCTATGACATTAGGGTCTGTAATGAGGGTGGAAACTTCCTCAAAGCGAGCCACTAACCCGTCTAATTTCTCAAGTAATGTATTATTGTTTTCTGCCATTCTTTTCTAAACATTTATTTGCGACATACCAAGTGAGTAATATCCACCCAAGTATGGCAAGTACTTTTCTTACTGTATATAGTATGTCATGCCAAGTTGTTTCATGACCCCATGCGGTAGAGATGAAATACAACTCGCGTATTGTATCAATCGTAACTAATGAGCATATTATTGCTCCTATGCCATAAAAAAATCTTTTTTTCAATGTAGCAGGCTTGGAAGCGTTATTATAATATTGCTTGTCAGTATTTGAATTCTCCAAACTCACTTTTGATAATTAGCTCCTTCTTGTCACTTTCTTCTATACGTCCCACGATCTTCGCGTCAATATTGAATGACTTGCTGATGGCGATCACCTCTTCGGCATGTTCGGGTGAGAGGTAAACTTCCAGGCGGTGGCCCATATTAAATACTTTGTACATTTCTTCCCAATCGGTGCCGCTTTGTTCCTTGATGGTTTTGAACAGAGGGGGAACGGGGAACAGGTTGTCCTTTACTACACGGCAATTGTTTCCTACAAAGTGCAGGACTTTGGTTTGAGCACCGCCTGAGCAGTGAACCATTCCGTGAATTTCAGGTCGGAGCGCATCCAGTAATTTCTTCACTACCGGAGCATAGGTACGGGTAGGTGAGAGTACCAGCTTTCCTGCATCCAGCGGACTTCCTTCCACAGCATCGGTCAGCTTCAAATTGCCACTGTACACTAGTTCTTCGGGTACTGCCTTGTCATAGCTTTCGGGATACTTCTCGGCCAGGTATTTTGCGAACACGTCGTGGCGGGCGCTGGTGAGTCCGTTGCTGCCCATGCCTCCGTTGTATTCTTTTTCATAAGTAGCCTGTCCGTAAGATGCCAGACCTATGATGACGTCACCCGGGCGAATATTGGCATTGTTAATGACATCGGTACGTTTCATGCGGCATGTTACGGTAGAATCTACGATGATGGTACGAACCAAGTCACCTACATCAGCAGTCTCGCCTCCGGTAGCGTATACGCCTACACCCATTTCGCGAAGTTCGGCCAACAGTTCATCCGTTCCGTTGATGATAGCGGAAATGACTTCACCCGGAACGAGTAGCTTATTACGGCCGATAGTTGATGAAACCAGAATATTATCTACTGCACCTACACACAACAAGTCATCGATGTTCATAATCAGTGCATCTTGTGCAATGCCTTTCCATACGCTTAAATCGCCGGTTTCTTTCCAATACAAATAAGCCAGTGATGATTTGGTACCTGCACCGTCAGCGTGCATAATGTTGCAATATTCAGGATCTCCGCCTAGAATATCGGGGATGATTTTACAAAAAGCTTGCGGAAAAATACCTTTGTCAATGTTCTTAATGGCGTTGTGCACATCTTCCTTGGATGCTGACACACCGCGCTGCATGTATCGTTGATTGCTCATGAGTTATATATTTTATTCAATTGAATGTGCAAAAATAGTTATTATTTTGCTTATAGCCTTGAGTTTTATGAAAATAAAAGAGGAGAAGGGATTTATTCTGTTCCCATATTATTGCCGTTCCTGTTTTAGATTTATTGCTATGCTCTTATTTTTTAGACGAGTAAATTTAATATGTATATCGAACAGGCATTAATATCATACACTATTTATATGTTACAATGCCTTGTCAATATAGCGTTATAAAGAAAGACGTATGCGATGATATTTTGAAGAAAGATATTTCTCCGTCTTGTGATGA
>OGXF01002348.1_pt1 | contig 10810 bp, 10 predicted proteins | sample 1576191 | NCBI WGS metagenome assembly OGXF01 (sample SAMEA3541545, study PRJEB24748) | human gut metagenome | biome: human gut; feature: human-associated habitat; material: faeces | place: China | collected 2012
GTACCAAAGTACTGGTGGGCTGTTTGGATGACCTTATCAACTGGGGACGCAGCAACTCGCTGTGGCCGCTTACCTTTGCAACCAGTTGCTGCGGAATTGAGTTTATGGCAGTCGGTGCTGCCCGGTATGACTTTGCCCGTTTCGGGTTTGAAGTAGCCCGCGCCAGTCCGCGCCAGGCAGATATGATTATGGTAGCCGGAACCATCACACACAAAATGGCACCGGTATTAAAACGTCTTTATGACCAAATGGCAGACCCCAAATATGTGATTGCAGTGGGCGGATGCGCCATCAGCGGAGGTCCGTTTAAAAAATCCTACCATGTGCTGAACGGAGTTGACAAAATATTACCGGTAGACGTTTATATTCCCGGATGCCCCCCACGGCCCGAAGCCTTATTATATGGCATGATGCAACTGCAACGTAAAGTAAAACTGGAAAAATTCTTTGGCGGAGTAAACCGCAAGGAAGAAGAACCCCAAAAGGAATAACTTATGGATGATATTATCAAAATAGAACCTAACGAACTCCGCACCGAGATGCAAAAGTTACGCGCGGAAGGCTATGACTTTATGCGTTCACTCACCGGAATGGACTGGGGAGAAGAAGGATTGGGAGTAGTCTACCATCTGGAAAAGACAGCTACCGGCGAGAACAAAGTAATTAAAGCTGTCACTGCCAACCGCGAGAAAGCTGAATTGCCTACAGTCTGCGATATTTGGAAAGGCGCAGAATTCAACGAGCGTGAAGTGTATGATTACTTCGGCATCCGTTTTGTGGGACACCCCGACATGCGCCGCTTGTTCCTGCGTGAAGACTGGATAGGCCATCCGCTTCGCAAAGATTATGACGAAAGCCTCAACCCGCTGCGGATGACCAACGAAGATTTTCTGCAATGTATGGGCAGAAGAGATCTTCTGGATTCTCTACATCTGTAATGACAGATGTTTCGCATTCGACAGGGTCGGTGTCTGGAAGCGGTGTGGAAAATGCGGTACATCCAAGGCGGTTTTCACCACCACAGGTAAGAAGTACGTGGAGATCATCGCCTACCGGTGTGATATCCATCTGGATAGAAGTAAATAGTAAAACTCTGTGAAATTTCATAGTGTCCTCCGATTAATTTTTCTTGCAGGATAGTTCGGCCATATCGTAAAGCACCTGAATTGTCTCATTGTGTCCGTAAAAGAATGTATTTACACATAGATCATAATTGCCGGCGTATCCCCACTGACGGCCTGTGTAATACTGATAATAATTCTTTCGTTCCTGATCCATTGTTTTTACTTTAGCAGAAGCGGTTTTATAGTCGCAGGCAGCAATACCCATTTCGTATTTTACTCTTTCTTTAAATGGAGCAGATAAGAAAATGGAAAGATGAGGGATGTTATTATTGGTGAGAACGACATCAGCACATCGTCCCATGATAATACAGCTTTCCTGTGCGGCCATTTCGCAGATAAGATTACTTTGGGTGAAAAAGAGCATATCAGACTGTATGGAGAAGAACTTTTTAGAAGCTTTTCCAAGATTACTCAGTATTCCGCGGCTGCTTCCAGAACTATCAATGCCATAATCTACAATTTCTTTTGAATTTAACCCCATTCGGTCACAAGCTAAGTGTATAATCTCTTTATCGTAGTAAGCGATGCCAAGACGTTGAGCAAGTTCAAACCCGATCGTGTGGCCTCCAGTACCGAACTGTCTGCTGATACATATGATAAGATTATTATCAGAAGAAAAACGACGGGAGGCAACAGCATCGTTATTATCGATACTGTGTGGTAAAATAATAGCAGGGTTATAGGCGAGAATATCCTTCTCTAATTCGTCATATTCCTGTTTGAGTGGGGCAGATTTCTCCTCATCTTTGATTGTACCGATCATATTGGCAATCAGGGTCATTTCGTTTTTAAGAAAATATTCCCGGTTAATCTTAAGGGAATCAATGATTTTCTCTAAAGCGAACGATGGACTGGAAGGAAAAACACGACCTAAAGTACTGCCGGTCGTTTCATAAACTTTTTTATCGAGGTTATACAGCCGGGAGGCTATATTCCTTTCCTGTTCGTCCGTTTTTTTCATAGTATACCTCCTCTTTGCTACACATATATAGTAATTATACTATACTACATTTTATAAAAAAATTACAGTTTAACTATGTAAAAAGTTAAAAATGACCAGTAAGCTGCTGCGTTGCATGACGCGCATCTTGCAGCAGGAATGATGAGGCATTTTTGAATAATAAATTATATTAAAAGAAAGGAAAGACTTATGAGAACAAAAAAAAGAAAGATACTGTGGATGATGTTTTTTGCATTTGCTTTTTGTGCTGCATTTCAGAGTCATTGCGTAAAAGCAGAGGCAAAGGTAGTAAAGCGGGATGTGACGCCAAGAGAACCGTCATCTAGTGATCTTCAGGTAGTGCGAAAGGTTACAAAGCTTGCATCAAAAAGATGGATTCAGTCATTTACGATGGATTCGAAATATTATTATTATATACAGATGACAAAGCCCTACTGTGGGAATCTGCGGATCACCAGAGTGAAATACAGAGGACTGGGCCGCTATACGAGAGATCATATGGATTTAAAAAGATTTGGACATGCAACGAATCTGGATTGTTCTACGGTGAATGGAAGAACCTGGTTATGGACAGGAAGTGACTGTAAAAAGGGAAGTGACGTATCTAGAGCAATCTCAGGATTTCCGTATCGGAAAAACACAACACTTCGAAAACATGGAGCAATCCGATATAAGATTCCGGATATAAGAATTGGCAAGTATATGACAAATGTTTATCCGGCAATTAGTGAAGATAATACACAGATGGCAGTACGTTATACATATAATAACAGACAGTATTTTCAGATTTACAATCTGATTGACGGGAAGTTTATTAATCCGAGAGGCCCTGTAAAGAGATTTAGCATTGACGCTACTTATGGGGATTTTCAGGGATTTGATCTGTATGGAAGTTCCGTTTATACAATAGACGGAAGTCCAAGAAGGTCTTTTTTGAAAGCATATAATCGGGAATATAACTGTTCTGCGGTATATCATCCGACAAGGATTCGGAGATATGATTTTGATTCAGGAGCCAGCAGAAGAGTAGTGATTCGCGGGGCAAAAAGACTTTCTTACAGAGAGCCGGAAGGGATAAAGGTTGTTTCCGGCAGAAGGGTTTATATTATGTACATATCTAATACATTAACCAATCAGTCCTGTAATATATACAAAGTAAAAAGATGGATATAAAAATGATGAAAACAGAGTCAAAAAACAGTAGCAATTCAGCGAGGTTTGCGATAAAATAGAAGCGGGATTTTCTAATTAAAAATAATTAGAATACATATCCAAAAATAATTAAAAATAATTATAAGAAAGGATTGCTACATTATGACAATTCGAGAGATTTATAAGAACAGTGAACAATTTTTAAATAAAGAGGTGAAGCTTGGCGGATGGATTCGAAGCATTCGTGGTTCAAAACATTTTGGATTTTTAGTACTTCATGATGGAACATTTTTCAAGCCGCTTCAGGTTGTGTATGAAGAAAAACTTGCCAACTTTCAGGAAATTTCTAAAATGAATGTAGGAGCTGCAGTGATCGTAGAAGGAATTCTTGTTCCTACACCGCAGGCAAAGCAGCCGTTTGAGATTCAGGCAACATCTGTTACTTTAGAGGGTGCTTCTGCACCAGATTATCCACTTCAGAAAAAGCGTCACAGCTTAGAATATTTAAGAACAATTTCTCATCTTCGTCCAAGAACGAATACGTTCCAGGCAGTATTTCGCATCCGTTCTATGGCGGCTTATGCGATTCACCAGTTTTTCCAGGAGAGAGGCTTTGTTTATGTGCATACACCACTTATAACAGCAAGTGACTGTGAGGGTGCAGGAGAGATGTTCCAGGTGACAACACTTGACCTGAATAATATTCCAAAGGATAAAGAGGAAAAGGTTGATTTTACACAGGACTTTTTTGGCAAACCAACGAATCTGACAGTAAGCGGACAGCTTAACGCAGAAACATTTGCACAGGCATTCCGCAATACGTATACTTTTGGACCTACATTTCGTGCAGAGAATTCTAATACCGCGCGTCATGCGGCAGAATTCTGGATGATTGAGCCGGAAATGGCATTTGCAGATTTAAAAGATGATATGGAAGTAGCGGAAGCAATGCTTAAATATGTTATTTCCTATGTTATGGAGAATGCTCCAGAAGAGATGGATTTCCTGAACCAGTTTGTTGACAAAGGATTAAAAGACAGACTGAATCATGTGCTGAACGCAGAGTTTGGACATGTAACATATACAGAGGCTGTAGAGATTCTTGAGAAACATAACGATGAATTTGAATATAAAGTTTCATGGGGAACCGATCTTCAGACAGAGCATGAGAGATACCTTACAGAAGAAGTGTTTAAACGTCCTGTCTTTGTGACCGATTATCCAAAGGAGATCAAGGCATTTTATATGAAGCTGAATCAGGATGGCAAGACGGTAGCGGCAATGGATTGTCTTGTACCGGGTATTGGAGAAATCATTGGAGGAAGCCAGAGAGAAGATGATTATGATCTGCTTAGAAAACGTATGGAAGAAGTTGGATTAGATGAGGAGAACTATCAGTTCTACTTAGATCTTCGTAAGTATGGCTCCACACATCATTCTGGATTCGGACTTGGATTTGAAAGATGTGTTATGTATCTGACCGGAATTTCTAATATCAGAGATGCGATACCATTCCCAAGAACAGTGAATAATTGTGAATTGTAATTTGCCGCAGGCAAAGTAGACGCCATCTGGAAATAAAAGAATCTATATTTGTGACTTTAGTCGCAGCGTGTTGAATACTCACTCTAACCGTTCGTATCCAACACTTGCTCCGAGGCCACAAATATAGATTCTTTTATTTCCAGATGGCTGTGCTTTGGCTGGAGAAGCAAAATCAGAATTCATGTTGTAGGATTTGGATATCATTCATAAGAGTATAGTTTTCCATGAAATGAAATAGGGGCATTCTTGAATGAATTAATTTGCAGGATTTGAAATACACAGAACCCACATCTCCTGTAATCTGTAAAAATGTGCCTTAGAGCAAGTTCAAGTTGCGGATGAGCAGCTTGGACGTAGTGAAACGAAGCATTTTTACAGATTACAGGAGATGCGGGTTCGTCTGTTTATTTCTTCAACCTTACAAATTTTCGTGCAAGAATTTATCTCAAAGAACTAGATAAAGCAGTTTGTAAAATAGGTAAATTGTTATATAATGGTGACAGGATGGCGTTAAAGACTAGAAGAGAAATTCTGGTCTTGTCATAGCACGTGAAAAGATAATTCCAAAGGGGGTACTTTTATGCCAAAGTGGCTTGATTTAAATGAAGTGGATGATGATGAGATTCTTTTGAAAAAGAATCGAATGAGCAGAAGTCTTGTTCTTGACACACCGGAAGTATCAGAAGTGGCAGATGCGGCTGAGGAGGATTTCCTTGATACGATGGAACCGGCGAAGAAGAGTATGACAATCTTTTTTATGATTGATGTGTCAGGCAGTATGAAGGGAACGAAGATTGGTTCTTTGAATAGTACGATGGAGGAATTATTACCTTCATTGATTGGTGTTGGCGAGGCTTCTACAGATGTGAAGATCGCGATCATGAAGTTTTCTACAGATGTAGAGTGGGTGACACCGGAGCCGGTGAAGATTGAGGAATATCAGTACTGGAATCGTCTGGAAGCAGACGGTCTTACGTTTATGGGAGATGCATTTTTGGAGCTTTCTAAGAAGCTTTCGCGCAGTACATTTTTAAGTTCTCCTTCCCTTTCTTTTGCGCCGGTTATATTCTTGTTATCCGACGGTTCTCCGAATGATGACTGGAAGAAAGGGCTTGATACATTAAAACAGAATAAATGGTTTCAGCATGGGTTAAAGATTGCGCTTGGTATCGGTTCTAAGGTAAATATGGATGTACTTCGTGCATTTACTGGGAACGATGAGCTTGCTGTCCAGGCGAAGAATGCAGATCAGCTTAGAGAATTGATTAAGCTTTTAGCGGTCACTTCTTCTCAGATTGGAAGCCGAAGTCTTGCTTTAGTTGATTCGAATGGAAGACAGCCGGCAGAGGAGGCTGTGGCACAGGCGAAGCAGCAGGTTCTTGTGGAAGAGATTCGTACAGGAGCAAAGGATATTCTTGGTGAAGCAGTGGATCTTGGTGCTGTGAATTACGATGAAGGATGGTAGAACATAGATGAGAGAGTTAAAGATTGGAGAGAGAATTCCAATAGAGGCAGGCGGCGAGGCCGTTGTCTCAAGAGAGCTTGGACGAGGCGGGCAGGGTATTGTTTATCTTGTGCGTTATAATGGCAGAGAATATGCGCTTAAATGGTATTTTATCAGTCGGATAAAGAACCCGGAGGCATTTCGTAATAATCTTCGTAAGAACATTGAAGATGGTGCGCCGGAAGGCGGAAAGCAGTTTATCTGGCCGTTATTCCTGACAGAAACGAAGAAGAACGGAGCTTTTGGTTATCTGATGCGTCTTGCACCATCAGGCTACGAGTCTTTTACGGATATTTATAATGGATATCGCTGGGAAAAGCCTCGGGTAAAAGGACAGCCGGCAAGAAAGATCAAGGTGAAGTTTGCTTCTCTTGATGTGATGCTCACAGCAGCGATCAATATTGTTAAGGCATTCCGGGCACTGCACCTTGCGGGTAAGAGTTACCAGGATCTAAATGATGGCGGATTTTTTATTGATACAAAAACAGGGGATGTTTTAGTTTGCGACTGCGATAACGTAGCGGCAGATGGAGATAACTTTGGAATCGGAGGAATGCCTGGCTTTATGGCACCGGAAGTTGTGCGTGGTATTGCAAAGCCAGATGTGCTGACAGATAGATACTCACTGGCAGTCGTTTTATTTAAATTATTTTTCCGCGGAGACCCGTTAGAAGGAAGCAAAGTATTGCAGTGCGTTGTTATGACAGAGGAGAATGATCTGATCCATTACGGAAAAGATCCGGTATTTATTTATGATCCGGGCAATGCATCGAATCGTCCGGTAAACGGTGTCCATGATAACGTGATCAAGTTATGGAAGATTTACCCGGACTTTATCAGAGAGGCATTTACATTATCTTTTACGTATGGAATTCAGGAGCCGAATGCCAGAATTATTGAAAAGAGCTGGATTCAGATGCTCATTCAGTTAAAGCTTGATATTATTCACTGTAGCTGTGGAAAGACGGCGTTTTCTTCTTCATTTGAAAAGACAGGGGAGCATACACTGCGTTGTCGTAATTGTGGAAGTACTATTTATACAATGGGGGTAAAAGATTATGAACTTCCGTTGAATCTTGGTGCAAAGCTCTATAAATGTCTGACGACGAAGAATAGTGATGACTTTGAATCGGTAACAGGAATGGTGATTGAGAATCGTTTAAAGAAGGGGCTGTTCGGTATTAAAAATATGTCGGATGATGTCTGGAAGGCAAAGTTTCCGGATAATTCCATCAGAGAAGTTGCACCGGGCAAGGGCGTACCAATCTGGACGGGCTTAGAGATTGATTTTGGAGATAATCTGATCGCAAAGATTCTCCTGTAGGTAGGAGGATAGGATGAGTGCATTTAATAAAAATGGCTGGGTTTCCCTTGCAGAAATATGTGATGAAAGACAGCTTGTAACAGACGTAGAAACCGGAAAAAAGGTTTTAAGAGCAGCATATTTTTCTTCAATGAATGCAATGATAGAAGGAGCATATCAATTTGCCCGTTTTTTTGAAGAGCTGCATCAAAACGGTAAGGTTTACTGCAGTATTTCTCCGGAAGCATTTTATTTTAATCTGAAAAGTGGAGCATTTCATTTTGAAGGGGAAGAGCTTCTTGGCGAAGCCTATGTGCAGGCTCCTGATGTCGAAAAGACAGATTTTACGGAGTTCCTTGCTCCTGAGTTAGTAGAATTCCTTGCAGAAGGACCAGAAGAACAGGAAGGCACTGAAGATGTTGAAACATTCAGAGAATGTTATTCTTTTGAGACAGACCGTTATTTCATGGCGGTATATTTATTTGAATATTTCTTTCATACAGGTTCCCCATTTGAAGGGAAAAAGATGGTGAACCGCTGTTTCCTTTCTCCAGAGGAAAAGGAACTGTTCCGGGCAAAAGAAGGACGTTTTTGCATGGAACCGGGTGAGGAGGAGAATATTCCGGTTAAGGGAATTCAGGATAAATTGATTCAATACTGGAATGAATATCCAGAGATTTTACAAAAGATGTTCCAGAAGGCATTTCTCGATGGCGGAAGACTAAGAGAACTTCGACCGACAGAGGTGGACTGGAAGCAGCTTCTTGTAAGAATGGCGATGGATTATAAGTCCTGCCATTGCGGATTTCATGGATTTTCTTATAGATTGCTGCAAAAGGAGAACGGAACATTGGCCTGTCCGAAGTGTGGAAAGATTTATTATCCATTAACGAACGGATTAGACCGGATTCTTCTTGCAGAAGGGGAGAAGCTTTATGAGTGTCAGACCGGTCGGAATCCGATGGATAAAGATACGGTCACAGGTCTGATCGTGGAGAATCGCCAGAAAAAAGGCCTGTATGGTATTAAAAATGTAAGTCAGGGTGTCTGGAGAGGATTTTATCCTGACGGGAAATTAAAAGATATTCCAAATGGACAGGGAATTCCTATCTGGAATGGAATGTCTGTCCGATTTGAATTGGGTGAAGAATGGAATCTTCGTCTGGTACAGCAGACGGAGGAGAGAAAGGAAGATGAGGATGAGCAGACAGTTTGAAGAACAGAGTATAGAGGCAATTGATCCGTTAGAGACTATGCCGCCTGCCAAAAAAAGTATGGTCATTTTTTTCCTGGTAGATACTTCAAAAAGTATGGAAGGTTCAAAGCTGGAATCTTTAAATCGTGTTATGGGAGATATCTTACCGGAATTGATCGGTGTCGGTGAGGCAGGAACCGATGTAAAAGTTGCTGTAATGTCGTTTTCTTCCGGTTGTGAATGGATTACACCGGAACCGGTATTAATTGAAGAATATCAGAGATGGGAGAATCTTTCTGCAGATGGAGTAACCGATTTAGGAGATGCCTGTGAAGAGCTTTGTCAGAAGCTTTCAAGAAACAGTTTCTTAAGAGCACCTTCCCTTTCTTATGCGCCGGTTATCTTTCTGATGACCGACGGATATCCGACAGATAACTACAAAAAAGGTTTTGAAATGTTAAAGAAAAACCGCTGGTTCCAGTATGGTTTAAAGATTGCACTGGCAATTGGTTCCAATGTCGATCTTGACGTACTCCGAGAATTTACGGATGATGAAGAATTAGTACTTCAGGCATGCGGTGCAGAAATGCTGAAAAAGCTTGTTCGTGAAATCGCGGTTACTTCTTCTAAGATCGGAAGCACGAGCATGACACTTACCGATGCGACCGGTGAGCGTTCTCTTGCAGAAGTAGCAGGAGCAAAGAAGGAACAGATGATAGAAGCTGTACAGGAAATGAAACAGGATATCATGGGAGTAGACGATCTTACCGATCTTGGCGATATGGATATTGAATTTGATGAGGGATGGTAGAATGTTTCAGGGAGTACATTCTACAGTAATCGGAGACAGCCATATTAGAAAGGGCATTGTCTGTCAGGACAGTTCGGGAACTGTAGTTACCGATCAGTTTGCCATAGCCGTAGTAGCAGATGGACATGGCAGTGCCAAGCATTTCCGCAGTGATGTGGGTTCGAGGATTGCTGTAAAGATTACGACAAAATTATTAAAAAATTATATGAACCGTTCTGATTTTAAAGAACAGTTTTTCAAACATCCGGAATTTATTCTGGCCCAGATGGAAAAACAGATTTTAATGAAGTGGAGAGAAGCGGTAGAGGAATATCATTTAGAAAACCCACTCACAGAGGAAGAAGAAAGCAAGATTCCCGAAAAGGCAAAAGGCAGACTAAGAACAGCCGTTATTTACGGAAGTACCGTACTGGCAACGGTTTTGACAAAAGACTTTTCTTACGGAATGATCCTCGGTGACGGAGGGTTTGTCGTACTCGGAGAGAATGACGAATTATTTATCCCGATTGAGGATAAAAATTCCCACGCAAACTATACATCTTCCCTCTGTAATACCGATGCGATACATTTTTTTGAACACTGGTACACAACAGAAAAAGTAAAGGCATTATTTGTATCCACAGATGGATTGTTTAAATCATTTGCAAGCGAAGAAGACTTTTTAAAATATCATGGATTACTTTCCCATATGTTTCATGATACCGAAAAAATGAAAAAGAGTTTAAAACGGAATTTTGAAAAGAGAACGAGAGAAGGCAGCGGAGACGATATTTCCATTGCTTTCGTTTATCAGGAAGGAGAGACAGCGCAATGAAGAAAGAGGCAAGCGTAATTCTGGCAAAATGTGCACAGGATAAGCTTTACGGAATTCGAATTGAAAAAAGAGATAATGACTGGGTTCGTACATGGGCCTTTAAATTAAAAGAAGAAACTGCAGAAAAAGAAGGCTTCGATAAAATCAATTTTACCGGAAGCTTTTACACAGACGAAGAATACCCAGGCTGCCCTTACTGTGGAGCAAAGAAGTGTTTTGTCTGCGGAAACTGCGGAAAAGTAAGCTGCTATGACGGCTCCGATAAAGTTGTGTGTAACTGGTGTGGTTCAAACGGAACAGCAGCAGACGACGATGGAGCACTTGATGTCTCCGGAGGCGGCTTCTAAAATACTAATTTGTAGATTTCGTGTAGACGAAAAAAGAAATAATACCATATCCCA
>OGXF01002357.1_pt1 | contig 10770 bp, 9 predicted proteins | sample 1576191 | NCBI WGS metagenome assembly OGXF01 (sample SAMEA3541545, study PRJEB24748) | human gut metagenome | biome: human gut; feature: human-associated habitat; material: faeces | place: China | collected 2012
TTGCAGCTGTCTTAGAACCGCAGCCAACAAGACTTGCCGCAGTAAGAACAACACACATTAAAACTGAACTATATCTGAATAAATTCTTCTTTACCATAATAAATCCTCCTAATTTAATTCTGACTGTTCTTCTTAGGCTTAAAACCTAAACTTGTATGAATAATCACCTTATCAAGTAATACAAAAAGTGATGGAAGAACAAATATAACAACAAACATACTGATTATTGCGCCTCGTGCCATAAGTGTACAAAGTGAAGCAATCATATCAACACTGGCTATCATACCTACACCAAATGTTGCTGCGAAGAAACCAAGTGCGCTGACAATAATAGATGGAATAGATGTTCCAAGTGCTATTGATATAGCCTCTTTCTTAGAGTTACCAGCGGCTCTTTCTCTCTTATATCTTGTAGTCATAAGAATTGCATAATCGACTGTCGCACCAAGCTGAATAGTTCCGATTACTACCGAAGATATAAATGGTATCGTTGTTCCTGTATAATATGGAATACCCATATTAACAAATATTGCAAATTCAATAGCAGCAACCAGAATAACCGGAAGAGATATTGACTTCAATACGAAGAAAATAATAAAGAATATCGCAACAATTGAAACTGCACTAACTGTCTTGAAATCCTTATCAGTAATAGTGATAAGATCCTTAGTACAAGGAGCTTCTCCAATTACCATAGATTTAGCATCATACTTCTTTGCAATTGCATCAACCTTATTAATCTGGTCATTGATTTCATCAGAAGCAATTGTGTAATTAGTTGATACCATCATAATCTGGTATTCATCACCCTTAAGTTCTGAAACAAGCGAATCAGGAAGCATTTCCGTAGGAATTTCCCCTCCGAGTGCTGAGTCAATACTTAATGCAAATGAAATTCCATCCAGATCATTTACCTCATTCATCATTGCATTAGAATCCTCTGCTGAAAGATTACTGTCTGCAAGAATCATATATATAGAATTAGTTCCGTCAAAGTTGTCGGCAAGCATCTTGTTAGCCTGCGAACAGTTAAGCTTCTCTGGAAGTGTATCAGACAAATCATAGTAAACCTTAGTATTGTTATATCCGTAGATTGCCGGGCCAAGAAGCAGCACGAATATTATAAGGAATATCCATGAATGATTAACAATCCATCTTGCCGGTTTATCAAAATTCGGCATAATCTCTCTATGCATTGTTTTCTCAAGAGCCTTGTCAAATGTAAGAATAAGGGAAGGAAGTATTGTAACACAACCAATAACGCCCAATACAACACCCTTTGCCATAACAACACCAAGGTCAAGACCAAGTGTAAAGCTCATAAAGCAGAGTGCTATGAATCCTGCAACAGTCGTTATAGAAGAACCAACAACTGATGTTAGTGTATTCCCAATAGCAACCGCCATAGCTTCGTGATGATCATCCGGGGTTTCTTCCTTAGCTTCCTTGTAACTGTGCCATAAGAATATAGAATAATCCAGAGTTACACCAAGCTGAAGTACCGCTGCCAGTGCTTTCGTTATGTATGAAACCTCACCTAAGAAATAATTAGAACCAAGGTTATACACAATTGCCATACCTATACTTAACATAAAGAATACTGGTACAAGGAATGAATCCATAAATATAGCAAGTACGATACATACAAGAACAACCGCTACAAGTACATAAAAAGGAGTCTCCTTTTCTGCCATTGTCTTAGTATCTGTAACTACAGCAGACATACCGGCAATATAACACTGGTTATCCGTAACATCCCTTACTTCCTGAATAGCCTTCATTGTATCGTCACTTGATGTTGTATCATCAAAGAATATTGCAAACAACGTAGCTCCTGAATCCTCATTTTCAAAATAAGAACGGAACTTATCAGGAAGAATTTCTGAAGGAATATCATCTCCTACCACTCCACTATAAGAGATAACTGACGCAACATGGTCAACACCCTCAACCTTCTTTACCAACTTAGAAACATTTGACTTATTCATTCCGTCAACGACAACCATTGCATAAGCGCCCTTTCCGAAATCATCAAGCAAAATGTCCTGTCCCTGCATAGTGTCGATATCATTTGGCAGATAATACAGGATATCGTAATTAACCCTGGTATTAAAGTAACCAATAACTGATGGAATCAACAGCAGGAAGCTAAGAACCAGAATAGGAATTCTTAACTTAACAACAACTTTTCCAAACTTTTTCATATAAATAACCACGCCTTTCTGTAAGATGCAAATGCCAACAACCCTTAGTCATATAAGTATTCATGTCTTTAACAAATATGACCGATAGTCATTTTCAATTTCAGTTGACATTATAGCACCTCAAAACACATAGTCAATAGAAAATTGACCAAAAGTCATTTTTTAATATTTATTTTATAATTGAGTTGGTGTATAATGTTGACATAAGATGTGGTGTTGTAATTATTTTCAGGCACGCTTGCGCTGCTTGTCGCTCGCAGCGGACACTAAACTCGTTGCAGTTCCTGCAACTTGTTAAGTGCCGGCGGCTCCAAAGTAGCTGCAAATAATTACAACACCACATCATATACGCATTTTAACTAATAAAATAGTATTATATAAAGGTGAGTGATTGATATGGGAAAGCTTGAAACTAACAAACAACAGAAACTTACTTCTCTGCTGAATACTGCATTTAATCTCTTTACTACCCAGGGGGTTGCGAAGACTTCTATTGCGGAAATTTCTCAGAAAGCAGGTATTGCTAAGGGTACATTTTATCTGTACTTTAAGGACAAGTATGATATAAGAAACCGTCTTATATCACATGAATCAAGTAAATTATTTAAGAATGCCGTCGCTGATTTAGAGGAATTTTCTAAAGAAAAGAACGAACAGTTAGGTTTCGAAGAAAAAATAATATTTATAATTAATCATATTGTAGATGAGCTGAATTCTAATCAGACTCTTCTCACATTTATATCAAAAAACCTTAGCTGGGGAATCTTCAAGGAAGCTCTCACAACTAAGGTTGCATCTGATGATATTAACTTTAAAGATGTATATTATGAAATGATTAACGCTGAGGATATCTCACTTGAAGAGCCTGAAATAATGCTCTTTCTTATTGTTGAGCTTGTAAGTTCAACTTGCTACAGCGCAATTCTTTATAAAGAACCTGCTGACATAGATACTATCAAGCCTTATCTTTTCAAGACAGTACGTGCAATCATCAGAGAGCACACTATCCGGTAGCTGCTTACGCTTTCCCTTCAAGCTCCTGGTATATATCCCTTTTTGACACACCCCTGTCCTTTGCCGCAGCTTTCATGGCTTCTTTCTTGTCCATACCCTGCGACATATACACCTGCACATGTTCTGCCACACTCATGGTTTCCCACTGCTTTCTTGCCTCGGCCTTTAACTCCTCACGGCTCTTTCCGGCAATCACAAGCACATATTCGCCTCTCGGCTCATTATTTTCATAATATTCACATGCAGATTCAAGCGTGAATTCCATAGAATTCTCATATCTCTTGGTAAGTTCCTTACATATAGTAATCTGTCTGTCACCGCCAAGCGTATCTTGTAGTTCCGCAAGTGTCTTAGTAAGTCTGTGCGGTGCTTCATATATAATCATAGTCCTTGTTTCACATGCTAACTCTGCAAGAACTTCTTTTCTCTCATTCTTATCCGCTGGTAAAAATGCTTCAAATGCAAATCTTCTTGTCTCGCGTCCTGACATTGTAAGCGCTGTTATGCATGCTGCCGGTCCCGGAAGTGAAGTAACCCTGATGCCTGCTGCCCTGCATTGCTTTACAAGCTCCTCACCTGGATCCGATATTCCCGGAGTTCCTGCATCAGTAATTACAGCCACATCCATTCCACCTAATATTTTATCAACAAGAACCTTTGCCTTATCATACTTATTAAATTCATGATAGCTTGTCATAGGTGTCTTTATTTCAAAATGATTAAGCAGCTTAATACTGTTTCTTGTATCCTCTGCTGCAATCAGGTCTGCCTCTGAAAGCACACGCAGAACCCTGTAAGTAATATCCTCAAGATTACCAATAGGTGTTGCACACAGATACAGCATACCCGGTCCGTCTTTCTTTATATTTCTCTCATTATCCATAATAAACCTCTATCTATTCATACATTTTAAGAAGCGCATCAGTGTAAGTACCGTCCATCTTGTATACAATAAGCGGTTCTTCAACAATAAGCTGGGAATTACCTCCCTTAACCGCTTCTATAAGCACCATATTGGCAGCCTTATTCACATAATGGTATACCAGCCTCATTCTCTTCGGCTCAAGATGATACTTTCTCATAGTGTCAAATATATCAACAAGTCTGTTCGGTCTGTGAACCATATACATTTTCCCTTTAGATTTAAGACAACGGCTTGCTTCCCTTATAACATCATCAAGACTACACAGAAGCTCATGTCTTGCAATTGCCTTGGCACTGTCCGGATTGACAATACCATGATTTTCATTCATATATGGCGGATTGCTCGTCACAACATTAAAAGAAGCTTCCCCAAATATAGTGGAAGCTTCCTTAATATCACCCTTAACAACACTGATTCTGTCCTCAAGATGATTAAGCTCCACATTTCTTCTGGCAAGCTGTGCGCTTCCCTCCTGAATCTCAAGAGCACTATATGTGCTACCTGGATTCTTAGACTGCATAAGCACCGGAATAATACCATTACCGGTACCCATATCCAGCACCCTGTCCTTCTTCCCTGCCCTGGCATAAGTAGACAACAGCACTGCGTCCATTCCAAAACAAAAAATATCTGTATTCTGTATAAGCTTTAGTCCATCTCTCATCAAATCATCAATTCGTTCATTAATCATCACTAATATGGGCTTTTCCTTCTTTTCTTTCTAATTCTTCAAGTGCCTTAAGTTCCTTATCATCATCAATGCGGACCTTATCAAATCTTCTTTTTCTCTTAAAACGAAGCTCCTCAACCGGATATTCCTTAAGTTCCTTTTCGTCATTATCATGAGTTATTAATACCTTAACTCTCTGCCTTAAAACATTGACACTTGAAACCTCACCAACCAGTTTATCTGGTGTAGTAACAGAATCTCCCACATTAGGCAGATGACTATTTAATTCCTCATATGTATCCTGCTCATTCTTTAAACAACACATAAGTCTTCCACACACACCTGAAATCTTAGTTGGATTAAGTGACAGATTCTGCTCCTTAGCCATCTTAATAGATACCGGATTGAATTCTGGTAAAAATGTGGCACAACATAAAGGTCTTCCGCAGGAACCAATTCCACCAAGAATCTTAGTCTCATCCCTTACTCCAATCTGTCTTAATTCAATTCTTGTCTTAAATACTGCAGCAAGATCCTTAACAAGCTCTCTGAAATCAATTCTTCCATCAGCAGTAAAATAGAACAGCACCTTATTATTGTCAAATGTATACTCAGCCTTAATAAGCTTCATGTCAAGATTATGCTTTGCAATCTTCTCAAGACATATCTTAAATGCTTCTTTTTCCTTTTCTCTGTTTTTTAATTCTCTTTCATCATCTTCTGGTGTTGCAACCCTTATAATTGCCTTTAGAGGCTGGATAACCGCTGTATCTTCTACTTCTCTTTCACCTAGAACAACCTGTCCATATTCAACTCCCCTGGCAGTCTCAACAATAACATGCTGTCCTGTTTCAACTGAATATTTCCCAGGTGCAAAAAAATATATCTTTCCAACCTGTCTGAATCTAACTCCAACAACTTTAGTCATCTATACTCTCCATTCTATGAATTTTCCTTAATCGCCATAATAAGCAATTCAATAACCAGATCAAAATTAACATTTGCCTGAAGTCTCACCTTAACCCTGTCAATAGAATTAATAATATCCTGTAAACCTTCATATGACATAGTCTGTGCCTGACTCTTTATCAGTGTCATCTGGTCATTAAATATGAGCAGATTAGTATCATTCGTACTCTTAAACATAAGTACATCCCTGTACCACATAAGCATAAGGTCAAGGTAATCATCAATAGTCAGCTTATAATTGGTAACTCTTTTCACCGATGTCATAATATCAGCCGAATCCATATCCTTAGCATTCTTAATAACATCCATTACATCACGTCTTAACTCTGCAAACTCAGTAGATTCAACCATAGTCATTGCCCTGCCGATTCGTCCAGCTGCAAATCTTGCTGCAAATTTGCACTCGTAATCACCGATATTATCATAGTGGTCTTTAAGATATTTAATAACTACATCATCCTTAAGTGGCTTAAGATCAAGCACAACGCATCTTGACAGAATAGTCTGTAAGAAAACATCCGGATTATTAGCAAGAAGAATAACAATTCCATAAGCCGGTGGCTCTTCAATTGTCTTAAGCATTGCATTCTGTGCTGCAACAGTAAGCTTGTCTGCTTCATCAATAATGTATATCTTGTAAGGACTGCTGTAAGGCTTAATCTGCATATCCGATACAAGCTGGTCTCTTATATCATCAACACCAATACTTCCCGGCTTCTCATGTCCAACCCAGATAATATCCGGCTGATTCCTGCCTGCTGCCTGCACACAGGAATGGCACACCCCACAAGGCTCAACACCGCCCGCCTCACACTGCAGTGTCTGTGCAAATGTGCTGGCAATAAGCTTCTTTCCTGAACCAAGTCCTCCGCTGATTACATAAGCATGAGATACCTTTCCCATAGATATTGCGCTCTGCAAATGTTCTTTAATAGTCTCATATCCATATATATCTGAAAAATTACCCATACTTATTCCTCTTTTCATTACTTATCTGTAATATTATAACACATATTGCTCCTATGTTGAAATATCTAATAACAATCCCCTTATATCATCAATAGCTCCAACTATTGCAAGATGATCCTTTTCATCTTTTACCAGTTCTCTGGCAAGATTATCAAGATTCTCATCTACCATCTTAACAATTCCATACACTCTGTGTCTTCCTCTTCTGTCAAGAAAGTTCTCTCTTGAAAACTTGTGTGAACGGTTTACAACTTCATTTAGGAATCCCTTAACAAGCTCTCTGTACTTCTTCATATCTCTTATATCCATATGCTTTGCAATCTTTTCACCCTGCTCGGTAATTTCCTGCATCATATTTCCCAGTTTTTCCTGAAGGTCTTTCTCCTCAATATTGCTAATCAGTGTAAACTTAAAACTATCATCTGATTTTTCCTGTGCTTTAACCGGAGTGGTCTGATTAGCCGGTGCTATATCTTTAACCTTAATATCCATACATACCTCCTAATATGGCACTCTTAACTTCACTAATGCAATCCTCTAACTCTCCATTATTGCTAAACCTTCTTGTAATACCAGCCTTAGCAATATTCTCTTCTGAAAAATCCTCACTGTCTGCAAGAAATCTTCTGCACATTTCCTCATAGTGTGGATTATCCTGTTTCTGTTCTCTGTGGATAGCCCTTGTGAGTCTCAATCCATCTTCTACTTCAATGTATATCGGCATAATATGCTGTTTTCCATAGAATTCACAGAATTTATCATACGCTTCAAGCGTTCCTATAACCAGATACCTGTTACCACTGTTAAGGTCAATCTGTCCGTCATCAGCTGTAAAATACTTCCACACACCATACACAGTATTATATTCTCTCAGTTCAACAATCCTGCCGCTCTCCTGCATCTTAACAGCTGTCTCATCATTTACAAAAAAATACTCAACCCCATCGGTCTCCCCGGCTCTCATTGGTCTTGTTGTATACAATATAACAGTATTAAGCTTCAGACTTTCATCTTCAATTAGGTTTTTATATATCTTATCCTTGCCGGACGCGCTTTTTCCCATAATAAATGCTATCTCAGGCATCTTATCTTTCCTTCCTTAAGACCGGGTACTTCCAGCCCGGCATTTATCGCACTCTTAATAATTCTGCATACATCACCGGTAATCCGCTCGCCTACATTAACAACAGGCATTCCCGGTGGGTATATAAGAACCGATGACATACTTATTCTACCACATATATCAGGTGAATTAACAGATAAATCTTCATATCCATTTTCATCCATTAAATCAATTGCATCTGCCGGACACATACATACCTGTGGTTTATTATTAATAGCATAACAAGATGTGTCCTTATTACTTTCCGTTTTAGCATCATTGTTATACTTTCCTGTTTCCCAACTTTCATCAATCTTCTGCAACGCTTCTAAGAATCTGTCATAATACTCCTGTTTATCAGCAACTGAAGTCATTGCAATAACATATTTAAATGATGCCATCTCAAGCTGCACCTTATATTCATCCAATAACCTGTCATATAGGTACTTTCCATCATCACATATAAGAATAATCTTAGAAATATCATCACTGTCCATCAGCCTTATATTATTAAGTTTTGCGATATTTTCTCTTAAATTCTTAAGTCTGTTTATATATTCCTTAAAAATATAATCTCCCTGCCCTTCAATAATTCTCATACACCTGTCAATACTCGCCATAAGAATATATGAGGGGCTGGTTGTCTGATATATATTCCAAAATCTTTCCACTTTATCATAATCTACATAATTTCCAGAAATATGTAGAAGTGCAGTCTGTGTAAGTGCCGGTAATGTTTTATGAATACTGTTAATTACAATGTCAGCCCCAGCTTTTACTGCCGACTCTGGAAATTCCTCACTGAATTCAAAATGTGCCCCATGTGCTTCATCAACTATAAGTGGTATTCCTTTTTCATGCAGATAACTGGCAATCTCCCTTACCTCTGACACAACACCTTCATAAGTCGGAGAAGTTATAATAACCGCCTGTGCATCCCTATTATTTTCAACACATTTTCTAATCTGTTCTAATGATAGTCCTCTGTATATTCCTGTATCATTATCAACCTCCGGTATAACATATACTGGCTCTAACTGTGCCATAATCAATGCATTATACACAGATACATGACAGTTTCTTGCAACGATAATCTTTCCTTTTCTTTTCGTCGCACCACATATAGCTGATAATATTCCTGCTGTACTTCCATTTACAAGCATCAGTGTTTTATCTGCCCCATACAGTTTTGCTGCCCTGTCAGACGCATTTTTAATAATACCATCCGCATTATGCATATTATCAAATCCGTCAATCTCGGTAATATCAAGTTCTGAAGTACTTGCATATTCAGTATTGCGCTTTCCTCCTGGCATATGCATCGGCACATAACCAGCTTTTGAATACTCTTCAAGTTTTTCCAGAATATCTATATTTCCCATCAATACAACTCCATTATCTCTTATTCTGTAACCATAAGCTTTACTGTTACTTCATCATGGCTTCCAATTGCATCTGTAACTTCATACTTAATATTATAAGTACCTGTCTGGTCAAATGTATATCTTCCAACAGTCACAATCTTTGCAGTAATATCATTACCACAAGTATCAGTTGCAGTAACCCCTGTCATTACATCTATACTCTGACCAATCTTTGTCTGAATGTCCTTTGCCCCTTCTATCTTAGCACTATAAGCATTCCACGGATTATTCTCGTCAGGGTCTGTAGGATCCCAGCCGGCATATGCACTGTCCTCTGGAATCTTTATAGAATCCGGCTTACCAAGTGGTCCAGGATTAACTGCATCATCGTATATAGTTACACCTGTTCCCGATGGACAGTTATCATATATCCACTTTACATCCCTAACGCACATTCTAACGCATCCAAGAGAAGCATAATCACCAAGCTTATTGTACTGTCCATCCTCCAGATCACCCTTATTCATTGAATAATATGGAACAGAATGGAACAGATAACCTCCACTTATTCTGAATGCATAACGTCCATAAGTACCATCAACCATATATCCCCATTCGTACTTATCTGATGTTACATAATTCTCACCCACAATAGTTTCGTCGCCTGCTTTTCCACATGATGTTGCAAATGCTTTGACTGGTATAGTGTATTCTCCATTCTCATCAATCCCATACACTGTAGCACAGTTAGCAGCTCTGTTTACTTTAATAAAATATGGAAGATAAACTCCTTCTGGTGCAATGTATTCTTGTTCTTTTGATTCAGGCTCTTTATTATCAATCCACACAACTTCTCTTGCCGCTGTTGTCTCTTTTGTTGAAACAACTGTCTGTTCATCATTACTCCCATGATTATCATCCTGTTTTTCCTTATTATAATGAGACAACATAATTCCAGCAGTTACTGCTCCTGCAATAGCAATCACAACAACAGCAATAAATATAACAAGTGTCAGATTTCTCCTGAACCATGACTTTCTTCTTTTTAAATATTTATAATTAATGTTTCCTTTTGACATAATATCCTCCTTTGTCCATTACAAAAAATTAATATGTGTTTATAAATGTTTTTAACGCAAAAAAAGCTGTTTCATCACGAAACAGCTTTAAGTGCCTAGAACCGGAATCGAACCAGTGACACGAGGATTTTCAGTCCTCTGCTCTACCGACTGAGCTATCTAGGCTTAGTAGCGGGGACAGGATTTGAACCTGTGACCTTCGGGTTATGAGCCCGACGAGCTTCCGAGCTGCTCTACCCCGCGGCATTCACTATATATATTATGTTAAACAGATGTATAATATACATCAAAGTGGGCGGAGAAGGATTCGAACCTTCGAAGGCAGTGCCAGCAGATTTACAGTCTGTCCCCTTTGGCCACTCGGGAATCCACCCATCTATTAAATTAATATTAATAATGCTCTCACATTATTAATATAGAGCCGACTGTCGGAGTCGAACCAACAACCTGCTGATTACAAATCAGCTGCTCTGC
>OGXF01002373.1_pt1 | contig 10676 bp, 5 predicted proteins | sample 1576191 | NCBI WGS metagenome assembly OGXF01 (sample SAMEA3541545, study PRJEB24748) | human gut metagenome | biome: human gut; feature: human-associated habitat; material: faeces | place: China | collected 2012
GAATGCTTTTCCCGTTCAATAACAGAAGTTCTTTTTCGCGCAACCGATATACATACGTGCGGTCGCACGCGCGTAAGCGAGCACGACGAGCGCGTCTTTGAGGTTGAGCTTTCGTGTCCCGACGACGCGCTGGCCATTGGCGCGCTGTCTTCGGCCACCTTTATGATGGATTGGGCCTATCTGCACGCCGACCAGCCGGCTCCCGATGTGGACGGTACGGTCGCGGGCCTGCGCAACCTGGTGCTGGGCATGCGCGCCGAGGCCGAGGGCAAGGATCCTCACGAGGCCGTCGCCGCTGCGAACGGCGAAGATGCTGCCGAGGACGAGGGCGCTGACGAGGGCGATGTGCCGGTCGACGCCGAGCCTGTTGCCGATGCGACCGCCGAGCCCGTTCCCACCGAGCCCCAGGGCGTCCCCAACTTTGACGACGAGCCCCAGGTGGCGATTGATACCGAGGGCGCGGTTGCCGAAAACCACGAGGCTTCCGCTGCCGTCTTTGGCGGTGCGGCGACGGTTCCGGCGGGACCTGCGCATGAGGGCGGCCTGCCGCTCGTGGACGGCGCCGGCGAGGACCCGGGTGCCACGGTGGCCATGCCGGCTATGCCTCAGGAGTAGGCCTACGCGTTTATTACCATCACGGACCTGCGCCTTTGCCGTACGCAGATGAGCGGAGCGGCAAGTGATGCGCTGCGGGTATAATGGACAGCATTCAAACGGTGGGCACCGACGTGCCCGCAGGAGAGGAATGATCATGGGTAAGACTTTCAGCTTTGTCTCCGGCGCACTTTTTGGTGCCGCTGCCGGCGCTATTATCGGCGTTGCTCTGGCTCCGCGCTCGGGCGCCGAGACCCGCGCCATGGCTGCCGATATCGCCAACGACGCCTGGGACAATATGCGCGACACCTACGAGCACAGCGCCGAGGAGGCCCGTGCTGCGGTCAACGATTTTGGCCCGATGGTCGACGCCAAGACCGACGACCTGCGCGCCAAGGTCGACCTGGCCCGCGAGCGCATGGACCAGCTGCGCGAGCAGCTCAACGACGCCATTTCGGGCGGCAACGTGACGCCTGCCGCCGACGTCGTGGTCGAGAATGCCGTCGAGGCTGATACCGAGGCTGCGGAGCCCTCGACCGAGGCATAATGCGCGCCGGGGATTTTGTCGGCGCCAAGATCTATCGCAAGCCTACCGAGGACAAGCGCATCAAAAAGGACGGCACGCCGCGCAGCCCTAAAAAGCTCGGAAAGATTCACTTTCCGGTTTTTACCCCGGGCGGTACGCGCGTGGTCGGCTTTATGGTCCGCCAGTCCGATATCGCGGGCATGATCGAGCGTCCCGACCGATTCGTAGCGCTCGACGCCATTGGTGTCTACGAGGGCGCCATTGCGGTCGATGACGTCAAGGACACGTACGATGCCGCCGCCGCCAAGCGCCTCGACATCAACCTGGACGATTGCATCATCTGGGTCGGTATGGACGTGCGCACGGAATCGGGCGACGTCGTGGGCTATTGCTCGGACGTTGAGTTCAAGCCACGCTCGGGCATCGTGCAGGCATTCTATGTGACCGCCGGTGCTGCTTCGAGTGTTTTGGTTGGTGACACGCAGGTGCCGCCGACGATGCTGCGGGGCTACGAGAACGGCGCGATGGTCGTCTCGGACGAGGTCAAGTCGCTCGGGTATTCGGGCGGTGCGGCTGCCAAGGCCGCTGAGGCCAGCGTCGTGGTGGGTGACAAGGTCAAGAAGGGCGCCAAGGTGCTCGATGACAAGGGATCGGTCGCCGTGGACAAGGGCAGCCGCGCACTGGGCAAGCAGCTCGGCAAGACGCGCGGTATGTTCAAGGCGTTTAAGGACGAATATCAAAAGGCGAGCGGGGGCTCGTCAAAAGCTAGCAAATAGCGACGTACCAAATGATGGAAGGCGAGCCGGAGACCTGTTGCTCCGGCTCGCTGTGTTTATGGGGGAGGGCACATGCGCCAAAACGGATCTAACTTAAACGGGCGCTCGGGTGCGCGTCCGACGGCACGCCGCGACCTGGGGCAGCTGCCCAGCGGTCAGCGTCGACGTCGCCGTAAGCCCGGCGCGATGTACCTCAACCATAGCCGTGGGTTTAGCGATCGCAGCGCGCGCATCGGCAACGGGCGCTCACCGCGCCGACCGTCCCGCCTGCCCTATGCGCTCATCGCCGTGGGTTGCGCGCTCGTACTGTTTATCGCTGCCGTCGTGGGCTACGTAAACCGCAGCGTGGACGTGGAACTCAACGGGCAAAAGACCGCGGTGCGCGTGGGCTCTACGTTGCAGAATCTCATCGACGACCAGGAGTTGGCTGACACCTACGACGCAGGCGACCTGTTGGCCGTCGATGACAGCGTGCTCAAGCGCCATGGGGGCGAAAAGCTGTCGGTGAAGGTCGACGGCAAGCGCGTGAAGCAGGGCAAATGGGATAGCCGCGAACTTGAGGGCGGCGAGAAGGTGACGGTCAAGGATGGCCGTAACACCTACGAGAAGCACGAGGTTCAGGCTACGGTTATCGAGCCCAAGCTCAAGGTCGATGGCACGGGTGCCATCGAGTATGTGCAGACGTGGGGTGTCCAGGGCCGCTCCGAGGTGTGGGTTGGTGAGCAGTCGGGCAAGACGCAGGACCGCGGCGAGGTCGTGCCCGCTACCGATTGCGTAGTCGAGTGCGCCAGCGTGGCGCCCAAGGGCAACGAAAAGTACGTTGCGCTGACGTTTGACGAGGGCCCGAGTGGCGCGACTAAGCAGATCTTGCAGGTGCTCAAGGAAAAGGGCGTCACCGCGACGTTCTTCCTTTCGGGCGATGCCGCGGAAGCCTCGCCCGCTACTGCCAAAGCGATTGCCGATGCCGGGTGCGAGATCGGCTCCAACAGCTACAGCGATGATTCGCTCAAGGGCGAGGATCGCGAGACAGTACGCGAACAGATCACGAAAGGTACCGATGCGATTAAGTCAGCGACCGGCGTGAAGACGATGCTGCTGCGCGCTCCCTACGCGGCCTTTGACGAGCAAAACTGGGTTGATGCGATGGATCTGGTCTCCGCCGTGGTCTCGTGGAATATCGATTCGGGCGACTGGCTGCTCAACGGTGCCGACGAGCAGGTCTCGACGGTGCTCGACTCGGTGACGCCGGGCAACATTGTGCTGCTGACCGATAACGATGAATGCGCCGAGCAGACGCTCGAGGCGCTGCCGCAGATCATCGACGGCCTCATTGCCAAGGGTTACAAAATCGTGACGCTGAGCGACCTGGTCAAGACGGATACATCGCTGAGCAAAAAGCTCACCTCGCTGACAAAAGTCGCCATGCCCAAAAACGCCGTCTTCCCCCAACTCTCCGAAGACGACGACACCACAGAGTAGTCATTGGGGACTGTCCCCAAAGGCCGGCACTTGGGGACGTTCCTTTTCTGCCGGCACTTTGGGACAGTCCTTTTCTGTCGCTCGCAAAGAGTGTCCCCGACGACTAGTCATTGAAGAACGTCCCCAATGGCTATGTCACGGATGCGTCAGCGTTTGGTATGCCTGCAATGTGCAGCGCATAAATTCGGCGCCGCAGCGCGATGCTGATGCTATAGTTACTGCGGTTAATGAGGGTCAAGAGAAAGGTTACAGGTGAAATCCAAACCTCGACCATACAGTCGATGACCCCATGCAGGTGCTTTCTGCGCGTGCACGGGGTGTGAGCGCTGAGCGGCGTGCCGCCCGCGCATGCGTATACATATCTAAAAGTCCACGGATTGCGTGCCGGCATGGTCACGCGGTCCGCAGGGATAATGATGGGGAGCACCATTGAATTATCTGAGTGAGATGCTCAAATTGCCGGTCTTGGACGTCGACGGCGAAAAGCTCGGCGTTGTGAACGATTTTGGCATTGCAACCGGCGAAGTTTTTCCGCACGTGACGTCGCTTGCGTTCCGTGGTCCCGGCAAGACGCCGTTTATGATCAGCTGGCGCAAATGGGTCGACCGTATCGACGAGACGGGCGTGTATCTCAATACGTCTGCCACCAACATTCGCTTTTCGTACCTGCAGCCGACCGAGCTCCTGCTGGCGCGCGATGTTCTCAATAAGCAGATCGTCGATACGCAAGGCATGAAGGTCGTGCGTGTCAACGACATCAAGTTCTCCATGTCGGGCGAAAATCAGCTGCGTCTGCTGGGTGCCGAGGTCGGCGCCCGCGGTCTGCTGCGTGCAATCAGTCCCGCGCTCGAGCACGTCGTCGAGGGCTTTATGAAACACTTGGGCAAGCCGCTCAGCGAGGACATTATCGCCTGGTCTTACATGGACCTGCTCGACCGCTCGACTAAGAACATCCAGCTCTCGGTGTCGCACAAGACGCTCGGCGAGCTGCACCCTGCCGACATCGCCGACATCATCGAGCAACTCGATCCGCGCCTGCGTGCGCAGGTGTTCGCGCAGCTCGATACCGCCCAGGCCGCCGAGGCCATCTCGGAGTTCGATGACGACGAGCTCATGACCGAGATGCTCGAGGGCATGTCCGACACCGACGCATCGTCGATGCTGGCCATGATGGACCCGGACGACGCCGCCGACCTGATCGACGAGCTCGATTACGAGAAGGCCGAGAAGCTCCTGCGCCTGATGGGCGTCAAGGAGGAGAAGGCGATTCGTAACCTGCTGGGTTACGAGGACAACACCGCCGGCCGCATCATGACCTCGGAGTTTGTCTCCCTGCCCGCCACGGCGACGGTCGGCGATGCCATCGAGGCAATCCGCCAACTCGACGAGGACTTCGAGAGCGTCTACTACGTCTACACCGAGGATCCGAGCGGCATGCTGACGGGTGTGCTTTCGCTACGCACGCTGATCGTGGCCGACCGCGATGCCACGCTGGGCCAGCTTGCCTATCGCGACCTGGTCTATGTGTCGCCCGACGAGGACCAGGAAGACGTAACGGACGAGATGACCAAGTACGACCTGGTCGCCATCCCCGTCTGCGACGAGAACCGCCGCATCCTGGGTATCGTGACCTTCGACGACGCTATGGACGTTATCGCCGAGGAGCACCAGGAGGACCTGCAGATCGCCGGCATCGGCTCGGGCGACAGCGCATCGGACGACTCGACGAACGTGCTCAGCTGGTTCGTGCATCGTCAGTACTGGGTTGCCGTGTGGGGTATCGCCTCGTGCATTATGGCGACGGTGCTGGGGACGGCGCTCGGCTCTGCGCACCTGGTGGTGTTTCCCATGTGCGCCATGCCGCTCGTGCTGCTGGCCGCCTCGCGCATGGTGTCGTTCGTCAAGAACTACTTCTTGGAATACGACGGTCATGACGATGAGCCCAAACCGTATCTGGGATTTTTCTTCCAAAGCACGGGTATGGGTCTGATTCTGTCGCTCGTGACCTACCTGTGCGCCCAGCTGGTGCGCACTGCCGCGTTCCCCGATGCGCCCATGTTTGAGGAGCAGCTCTTTACCGGCTGCTTTAACATCGCGGCCATCGTTTGCCTGATTGGCAACATGAGCGCCGTGATTTACCTGACGGTGTTGTTCTGGCGCGATGAGCACGACCTCAATACGTCGGGTACCGCCATGAACGTTATTGCCGTCATGATCTCGTGTGTGGCGTACTGCACCGCTGCGGTGTTGCTCACCATGTCGGTCATGGGATAGGTGGTCGCGTGCAAAACACGAAGCAAAAGTCGAGCACCAAGCAAAAGCTAACCATTGCGGCCATCTTTGGCGCCATGGGCCCCGGTCTGCTGGCGGCGCTTTCGGGTAATGACGCCGGCGGTATCGCCACGTATTCCAGTGCGGGCGCCAGCTATGGCTACAAGATGCTCTGGATGCTTCCCGTCATGACCGTTCTGCTTATCGTGACGCAGGAGACCGCTGCCCGTTGCGGTTGCGTGACGGGTAAGGGTCTGGCGTCGCTCATCCGCGAACGCTTTGGCGTGCGCAAGAGCGTGCTGGCCATGGCGGCGCTGTTGATCGCCAACACGGCCGTGACTATCTCGGAGTTCGCGGGTATCGCGAGCGGCCTTGCCCTTTTTGGCGTCCCGGCGAGCATCTCGGTGCCGCTTGTGGCGTTGCTGGTGTGGATGCTTACCATGTCGGGCAGTTTCCAGCGTATCGAGAAGATCTTGCTGCTGGTGAGCTGTGTGTTCGTGACCTATATCGTCGCCGCGTTTATGGCTGGCCCCAACTGGGGTGAGGTCGCGGTCGACTTGGTCGTCCCCAACATTCAAAACGATCCCAACTACGTGTCGCTCGTGGTTGCAACGATTGGTACTACCATTGCGCCGTGGATGATCTTCCTGGCGCAGAATAACGTGGTCGACAAAAACGCGGGCGAGGACGATATCGTGCTGCAGCGCATCGATACCGTGAGCGGCTCGATCGCTGCCGACATCATTGCCGGCTTCATCATTATCACGACCGGTACGGTGCTGTTCCCGGCGGGCATCCAGATTAGCGATGCTGCCGATGCCGCCCGCGCGTTGGAGCCTATCGCGGGCCAGTGGTCCACGGTGCTGTTCGCCTCGGGCTTGGTCGCGGCGAGCTTTTTGGCCGCTTGCGTGCTGCCGGGTGTTACGTCCAGCGCTATCTGCGAGGCATTTGGCTGGGAGCGCGGCGCCGATCGCAGTTGGGACGAGGCTCCGGTCTATCGCGGCATCATTACGGCCATTATCGGTATCTCGGCCGTGCTGGTACTCATGCCCGGCGTCGATTTGTTCCAGATCATGATGACCTCGCAGGTCATCAACGGCGTGCTGCTGCCCGTGGTTCTGGTGTTTCAGGTGGTTATCGCCGCCGACCGTCACATTATGGGCGCCAACCGCAACGGCCGCGTATGGAACGTGCTCACGTGGGCGACTATCAGCGTGATCACGGTGCTGACGGTTGTCATGTTTGTCCTGCAGGCGATGGGTTACAGCGCTTAGCGCCTCTTTTGGACTCCAAACAGGCCGCCGCCATGGGTTGCGGCCTGTATTTTGCCTGTTATAGGGGGTTAGTAATATGCGTGTGGACAAAAAATGCCAAATATGAGTACTGTTGCCTGGCCTATAGCATTTACAATTAGGAAAATAATAAACATATCTAAAAATCTGTTCATTAAAAGCGGAGCTCCAAGTCCTAAGCCGGCCATTCTGGTCAACTGGAAGGGTCGCGCTCTACCGCATGGGCGCCATTTTGGGTGGTTTTGCCTGCTACTAAAATTGTAACAGTACTCATATTTGCCCCTTTTTGTCCACGACCTCTTGGAGCCGGCTCGAAAAGAGTAATTTTGGGTTGTTTGCTGCGGGTGTGGGCTTGGAAACAACGCTCGGGGTGGCGAGGCGTCCAGAATTCGGTCGCAAGGAGGGCGTTCCTCGGCTGTGTCAGGAGTGTCCCTAGGTGCCGGCACATAAGGAACGTCCCTAACTGCCGGAGGGGGGGAGTTTGCGCTGCAGGTTACTTGTCGGTGCCCAGCTTGTGCGGCTTGAGAGCGAGCGCATTGACGAGCGCGTCGGCGGCGGACTTGACGGCTGCCGGCTGCGGATCGTTGACGTGGTCCTCGGGGTGCACGGGCAGGTCTTTCTTGACCGCATCGTGGATCAGGTTGAGGTACTCGGTCACGCCGGTAGTCGACAGGTGCGTGCCGTCGCCATCGAACAGGTCGTTGCGGTTGGCACTGTGCCCGTACCAGTCGATAACGCGTACATTCTTGTAGCGCGTGGCGGCGTTGGCGATGGCCTGGTTCGTGGACCCGACCCACGGCTGCGGGCTACGCGTGTTTACAAACACGACAATACGCTGCTCGCCGGCGTCGGCCATGATCGCATCGACCTGGGCGTCCGTTACCAAACCGTTAGTGCCCAGGGCAAAGACCACGATCTTGCCGGCAAGGTTCTGCTGGATATAGCCCTCAAATGTCGCGCGGCCCGCATCAAACTGGCGGCCCTTTTCGGCATCGATATGGCTGTGAGGAAACACGCTGTCAAAGGAATCAACGGCGCGCAGCGACACGGAGTCGCCGATCATCAACAGGTCGTAGGAGCCATCGGGGAAGCCGTCGTTGTCCTTGTCGGTGTCCTCGGCCGCCTGCTGGTCGGTGGGCGCGGTGTTTTTGGCTTCCTTGTTGAGGACTTCGGCGCCCTCACCGCTCAGCGCGGAGGTCTCCGGTACAAAGATCAGGCCGCCCAGCGCGATGACAAGCACGATCCCGCAAGTGGCGCACACAGGAATATGCGCGCGCACCCAGTTGGCGGGTGTGGTGGTGCCGTCGCGGAACTCGGCGACGGTACGGCCGAAGGCGCCCTTCCTAAACGGCGTCTCGATAAAGCGATACGAACATTCGGCCACGGCGATCACCAACAACACCTGCAAGATGTACTGCCACCAGGGCGTGTCGTTGATGTTGGCGACCGGGTTCATGAGCAACAGCAGCGGATAGTGCCACAGGTAGATGCTGTACGAGCGCTTGCCAACCCACACGAGCGGCTCGGTGGACAGCGCGCGGGCAACCATTCCTTGGGGCTGCACGCAGGCCGCGATGACCATGAGCGTGAGGATGGAACATAACAGCGTGCCGCCGCGATACTGGAACGCGGTGTAGCCGTTGGTGAGCGCGACCATGGCGGCAAGGCCAACCAGACCCACGACGCCCAACACATCGATGGATGCGGGCGAGGACCAAAAGCGCACGAGGGCGCTCGGCTGTGCCGGGGCGGTCTCGGCTGCTTCGTCGGCCTTCTCGCCAGACTTGCCCTCGGCGTTCTTGCCGTGCTTGGCGGCGCCAGCCAGGCGATTGAGCCCCAAACGATGAGCGAGACGCACCGGCGCCAGGTCGCGATCGGGGATAAAGGCCATCCAGGCACCCAGCAGCAGCGAGAACACGCGGGTGTCGGTGCCGTAGTATACGCGGCTGGGGTCGGCGGCAGGGTTGTAAAGCGCCATCATGGCGAGGGCAGATACCGCGGCAAGGCCCAGAACCACGCGGCGCGTGTTGGGCTTGCTCACATGCATGGATACCATGGCAAACAGCAGTGGCGGCCAAATCAGGTAGAACTGTTCCTCGATGGCAAGCGACCAAAAGTGCGTGAGCGGCGAGGGGTCGCCCAGAGCATTGAAGTACGAGACGTTTTGGGCAATCTGCCACCAGTTGTTGAAGAACAGCAGCGACGGCAGGATGTCGGGGCGCATCTTGGTGAGCATCACGTGGTTAAAGATGGTGCACAGTGCGCAGGTCATGAACACTACCGTTACCACGGCGGGGACCAGGCGACGGATACGGCGGATCCAGAAGCTCCTAAGGTCGATGCGGCCGGTCTTAGCGACTTCGTTGAGCAGCAAGCGCGTGATCAGATAGCCCGAAAGCACAAAGAAGATCGTGACGCCGAGCAGACCGCCCTGCGCCCACGTGAGGTTGAGGTGATAGAGCACCACCGCGACGACGGCAAGCGTGCGCAGACCGTCGAGCGCAGGGATATAGCGGGACTTGGGGCGAGCAGGCGTCTGCTCCGCGGCGGGAGTGTTGGCGCGGCCCTCGTTGTTGGCGGAAGCGCGATGGGGGCTCGCGGTGCGTCGCGGCTCGTTGGCACGGCGTTCGCCCTTCACGCGTTCGTGCGGCGCCGGCTCGTTGCCCGTGCGGCGTCGGCCGCGCGAGCCCGATTGCGAGAATTGTTCCATAAAACATCATCCAATGACGAGAATAATCAGCACGTATTCATTGTAGCTGCCTGCTCCTGTGAATGCTTGCTGCTGGCGCAAGCTCAAGCGCGCGTCCACATCAAAGTGAATTAAAGTTATGGAGGTGCGAGAGCACACAATTGACGGCCGACAGCGGGCGCAGAGCCCACGGACGAGGAGGTTTCCATGGCGGATCACAGCATCGTTGCGGTGTTCGGCAGCATGAACATGGACCTTTCGGTGGCGTGCGAGCGCATGCCGCGCGCGGGCGAGACAGTCGGTGGCAGCGGTTTTATCACCAACGCCGGCGGTAAGGGCGCCAACCAGGCCGTCGCCGCCGCGCGCATGGGTGCGCACACGTGCATGATTGGCGCTGTTGGGCGCGATACCTTTGGCGATGTGCTCGTGGCGGGGCTTCAGGATGCCGGCGTGGGCGTTGAGTTTGCGACACGTCTCGATGGCGTGGAGACCGGTACCGCGACCATCATTCGCTGCGAGAGCGACAACCGCATCGTGCTGTCGCCGGGCGCCAACCATGCACTTGCGGGCGAGGACGTTGCCCGCGCACTGAGGCGCCTGGTGGCCGACGAGCTCGACGGCGACGCCAGAGAGATTGCCCCGGCTGCCGGAAGCGTCTTTATCGCCCAGGGCGAATGTGATCTGATGGCAACGGCCGCGGCGCTCGCTTGCGCTCACGAGCTGGGATTCTATACGATCTTTAACCCGGCACCCGCCTGCGACCTGCCGGCAGGAGCGTGGCCTGCGGTCGACCTGGTCTGCCCCAACGAGACCGAGTGCCAGGTGCTGACGGGCATTCTGCCCACGGATGATGCGAGTTGCGTCGCCGCGCTCAATGCGCTGCTCGACAAGGGCGCCGGGACTGCGGTCATCACGCTAGGCGGTGCCGGCTCAGTTGCACTTGGCGATGACGGTGAGCTGCTGCGCATGCCGGCACTTTCGAGCGAGGTGGTCGACACCACGGCTGCGGGCGATACGTTTATTGGTGCGCTTGCGGCGGCTCGCCTAGA
>OGXF01002387.1_pt1 | contig 10614 bp, 11 predicted proteins | sample 1576191 | NCBI WGS metagenome assembly OGXF01 (sample SAMEA3541545, study PRJEB24748) | human gut metagenome | biome: human gut; feature: human-associated habitat; material: faeces | place: China | collected 2012
CAGCGGCACTGATGCCGGGGTGCAGCCACGGGGTGGTCTCGCGCTTACCGCCCGTGCACGCAACACCGCCGTCGGCACCGGTCGCATCGAGCCACGAGGCGTCGACGGAAAGCCGACAGCCAGCCGCGCCATCGCCAGCGCCCGCATCCTGCAGATACACGCCGTAAGCGCGCACGCCCGCCCCGGGCCCGGCGCCCACGGCAACGATGCGTCCGTCGCCGCGTACGGCCATGTCGCTTGCGATCAAGCCGGCAACCGCCTCGTCAGAAATATCGGCCCCGTCCGCCCGGGCATCGACGGTGCAGCCGTCCACCACGAGCGCCTGCGAGACGTGGATCCCGCACTGCGAGCCCGTCGCCGTTAGGGTCCCGGTTCCGCGAAGCGTCAGGTCGCCCCACACCTCCATGCCGCACAGCGTGATGTCCGCATCGGGCGCATGCGACTCCGTCACGGAATTCTGCCCGGCAAGCGTCAGCACAAGGTCGCCGTCGGCCCCGATGGCCTCGCCCGCGTAGCCGTTAAGTTCCAAGTGGTCGGCATCGGTCCAGGCCCAGCCGGGGCCCGACACGCCCGGCTCGCAGTACGTCGCGCCCGCGATGAACAGGCTCTCCGCGCCCGCGGCATAAGAAGGCCCGCCCAGCAAAACGCATAGGCAGGCCATGGCAACAATCGCAATGTAATGACGGCTGGTGTGGGACTCGGCAGCAAACATACCCGCTCCGATCTTCGCAGGAGCCAATAGAATGTGCACCAGAAAATGCCCTGGTAGCAGCAGTTATCAGTTTAGCGAGATCGATGCGGGAGCAAAGAATAATCGCGTGAACAATGTCACAAAATTAGGTGTAAATCGTTTTGCCAGTCGGTGAAAGGAGGAATCGGCTTGCGAATGCGAGCGCCACGTCCTCCACAAGTTCTAGAATTTCAGAGACAAAGTCGAAGGGACATGTTAAGGTGCAGTCAGTAAACCCGCCCGGCCTCTGCTTCGCATGCACACTGGCGGGTCTTTTTTCAAGTTCTAGGAGCCGAGATAAGCTGTCGGCGGCACGCTTGTTAATCGGCTTCTCCGGATGCTTGCCGATTCGATCGCTCAGGAAGTAGCTCTTAGGGATCTCCGGGTCGTGCGGTCCGTTGCCAAGCTTGCCGTTGATGACTATGCCCAAAGATTGACACGAGCGCGTCGGTCAGGATGCGTTCGATGGCCAACTTGGCGAAACCCGTCTACGAGCATGGAAACAATACAAGCGGCGCTGCTAATAGTAGCGCCGCTTGTATTAAATGTCATTGCTCCGGTGAGATTGGTGGATACTCATCGGTAAGCGAGCCGAGGCATCCAAGCCTTATGTAAATGACAGTCTAACTCTTAGCCAAGCCAGAGACATATCCCAACGCGTCAGGTAACGACGAGCTCACGGCATCCAACAGCACGAAGAGTTTGATGCAAGTCTTGCGTCGGACCGGCTTGTACATCATACCGTGCTGGAGGAAGTTTCGGTTAAGCTCACCCTCTCGCTCGCGGTTGAAGTCATCTCCCGACCTGAAGAAGTAGTCCACTGCCTCACATATGTTGGCAAAGTCGATTATCGAAATGGCCATGGCGGGGAGCTCACCGTCACTTCCATCCGAAAGCGAACGGTTCAGTTTATTTAGCTCACGAGACCAAGACCTTTGTTTATGCTTGCCCCCCTCATCTCGCCTAGGCCCACAGCATACGCGAAACAGCTCTCGGTCAATGAGTGAGCAAAGCATCATGGCACAAGGCTTATAGTGCCTCTCACGGAAGAGCACGACAGCCTCGCGAAAGTCGACTTTCTTGGCAATGCTGCCCTCAAGGCCAGCAATAAGGGCGTCAACATCGAGAAATGAGAGGTAGACGGCATCGGTCTCTCCCAGCGTTGAGGGGCAGTGTGGCGGGGAGTTGTAGGTGAACTGGTCGTTCGTGATTGCCCAGCCATACGATCCCCAACGCTTCGAATCCTCAAGGATGGCCTCCCAGTCGAGCGAAGCGCCTATCTCCGCTAGCCGCTCTATCAAGGGGGCTAGGTTCGAGAACACGGACTCCCGGAACTCGTCAAGGACACCGAAATGGGAGCTCAGTTGCAAGCTAAGCTGGGTGGCAAAGCTAAAGAGGCCTTCGAGGTTTTTGGTGAACTGCTCTGTTATGGCGCGCAGGGAGTCCTGGATCTGCGTGAGGCCTTTGAGCTGCGTGGCGCACGCGGCACAGATGGCATCCGAAGTGCTAGGAGGAAGCTTCACGATGGCGCCAGGGCCGGCGGCGGTATCGACAAGCTTATATTTGCAAGACCCTGAGCAAACACCGCCCTGTTGTTCATTAGACAAAGTTAGCTCCTAACACGCGACATCCGAACGAGCCAAGCTCAGAAAAACAAAGAGGCTTCGAAGATGATACTCCGGAGCCCCGAAACGCTTGTGCCTGGCGATCGTTCAAAGGACTTGAGAAACCTTGACCAGTCCAAGGGCTGGTCGTATAGCCGATCCAAAGAAACGTCCTCATTCCTCGATCACTTAACGATGCAGCATCGGACCAAGATCAGGACGAGCAACGTCAGCGAACACCTCAAAAGCGAGATCAGTCGGCGAACCTGCGTCGTCGGCATGTTCTCCGACGGGAAATCCTAGATGAAGCCGGTGACCGCTAGGCCTGAATACATAGTCGAAAACGAATGGGGCCGCAGGCACTACCTGGACATATCGCTGCTCGAAACGGGGTGTAGGGCATAACGCCGGTGGCCCCAATCTAGACATCGGCAAATTTGCGAAATAATCTCTGACGGGACCGCCCGTCATCACGCCCTCCTGTTATTTCGCCTCCAACTCGCAAGGAGCGTACCAGCCTCTTCGGCAGAGACCTCGTCCCCATCATAATCGTCTCTATTCACAAAGCAGAAAGCTGCCGCAACTAGCTGGCAGTCTTCCGGCAAGTCGAAAAAGCTGCCGTCTGCGCGCGCCTCAGCAAGAAGACCGTCGACCTTTGCGAGCTCGACCACCTTTGCGACACCAGCCTTGTCGAATGAGAAGCTCGTTACTTCGCCGCTGTCCAGCGAGGTGTAGCGCCCCGACCCGAACGAGAGAAAGGACGCGCACCTCGTCCCGTCAGCATTGGCAATTCTTTTCGCATAAGCCATGAATTCATTGGGCTTACGCTTCTTGAGCAAGATCAACGCATAACGACACTCATCGTTTAGGAACAGGTTCCTCTCGACGGCGTCCTCGCCCACCTTGGCGCAAACGGCATCGGAAAGCTCGAAAATGTCGCCTTCGGGCAAAAGCGCCTTGCGGCCACCGTCTCCCCTGTCATTCAGGCTGTTCAGCTGCGATATCAAGAAAGGCGCGAGCGGATAGATCGCTCTCCCCTTGCTCTCGTCCACCGACGCTCGCAGAATTTCGCCAGACTTAGCAGGCCCCAACTGTTTGAACAGTAACTCGGTGAGTCTGAGGAGTTCCAGGTCGGCACTCGTCGAGGCAAATGGGGCGTAGCTCTTTTCCTTGCTCAGGCCCAAGGCCAAAAGGCATGCCTTGGCGACGACTTCGGCACGTCCTTCCTCCAAGGTCGATACACGGGCCCTCATAGCCGACACAAAGTCGATCATGCTCCCCGCTTCGGCGTGCCTGTGCGGGTCTTCGAGCAACACTCCGCCGTCGCTCACATTCAGCGCATCCTGAACCTCGTGAACATCGATTCCGTCCGGCATGTTCGAATCGAAGTATAGATCAAAGGAATCGGCCCGCCAGATAGCGTTCAAGCTCTCCCTCGGGTAAGAGACGCAATGACTCATGCCAGTTTCATTTGCCATCCGCGGGAAAAGCCTGCAGATGGCCTCAACCGCCCACTTGGCCTCAGAGCTCGGGACTATCCCAGAAAACAGCCTCTCCAAATTAGCGAGGTTGTCTTTCTGATCCATGCCATTCATATACAACGACGTTCCGATTGTGCCGCAAAGGAGGTCCTTGTGCACGCGAATCCAATCAACGAGTTGTGGCACCTTGAGCTCCAGCACTGTCAAGGCGACGACGTCTTCGAAGCAGCAGAATCGCGGCAGTATGCTCAACTTCGCCTTTAACGCGTTCGTGAACCGCCGAACCTCCCTTATGGTGAAGAATCGATTGTTCAGAAACGTCAGGCGGACGCCGTTCCACCTCTTGTCATCGAGGTCCTCCTGCCTGTAGGCAAACGCGTTGAAAATCGCGTTGATGTCCTTGAGAAGTATCCGCTCCAAATCGCCCGATGAAATGGATGGCAGGCGCACAGGGACCTGGACCACTTTCTCTAGGTATTCGGCGCCATCGCACTTCTGGACCTCACTCAAAGCCCGCGTAACCACCTCCTCATCGAATGAAAGAAGGTAGTTGATCTTGGGAAGCTTCGCCAGAGAGGCGACGAGCTGAAACACCATACGCACCTGATCATTCGGCAGCCGATCGATGTCGTCGATGATCACTACGACCCGCCCATCGAACTTAAGGAGCTCCTCCTCAAGTCTCTGTTTCTTTGAGGAGACGCTTCCCGCCCTATCTGCGGATTTCCTCAACCTGCTCGTCAAACGATTGCCGAAGGCGGGCACAGCAACGCCCGCAAGCGGCATGCCCGCCAAACTGACAGCGGCGCCGGCGGTCATCAACAAGGCTTCAGAATATGCCGCGAAGGCATTGAGGACCTCAGGGCGCTTAGCGCGCAGCTTGCCGAATAGCTTGCGCCGCCCTTGTACATCTTTATCAAGCGCACTCCCGACTTCCTTAAGGAACTGGGCGAGCAGCTGCTCGGCCGTTAGGTAATTCCAGGGTTCAAAACGGACGACAGAGACGTCCGCCTTGCCGTCATCGTCTTTTCGGGAGAGCGCATTTTCAACGAGGTTTATAACCGAAGTCTTGCCTGATCCCCAAGGTCCATACAAACCAATGACGAGCGACTCGGGGCCAGCTGCGGATTTCAGAATATCAGCCAGTCTCTCAGTGAAAGGGATCCTTCCGATAAGATCTTGCTCCCTCGCCTTGATTGGTGTATCGGTGGCAAGAGATAGGTTGAGGTTATCCAAGGCCACTACCTCCCCAGTTCGTAGCTGCGCACGGCGGCCTCAGAAAGCCGCATTTTCTCTGTCAGGTTGAGCTGCGTCATTCCCAGCTCCTGGCAACTTCGTCTGTTCTTTGTTCCGAAGCCAGCTCCCACAAAACACATCTCGTCGTCTGCTGCCGTATCCGTTAGAAAACTATCTTATTAAAGTCGATGGAATATCCCATGGACTTGAGTTCTTTCAAGAGGCCGAACTCCCAATTGTCTGATCCGGTATATACGACACCCTGTAGATCGGAGGGAATCTCTATACCTTTGTCAACGAGAATTGCAACGTTTTCTCTACCAAGCCGACCAATAAAGTATCCGGCTTCAAATACAACATTCTGTCTAGCCCTGGGCTTTGCCGACTGTTCTGCCTGGGCCCTTCCTTCGTCGTCCGCCGTAAAAAGGCATACCGCTCCTGCTGCATCGCCTTCAATTTCCAGCTTTTCGATGATTGTCTTGCCCTGATTTGACTGCTCGTTCAGGATTACCGCCGTCAGGCCCTGCCTTTCGATGATTCTCGCGACCCTTTCTCTAAGCTCTCCGTTGTGGCCATGAACGATAAATACCTTCGAATAATCTCCGACATTTGCAGTCGATCCGGTTTCCCCTTCGGCTGAAAACTCATCAAGGTATGTCTCCAGCACAGCTTTTGCTTTGCGCAGGCCGTCCGCACAGGCATCAACGAAAGCCGATTCGGGCGTGCTGGAGGCGAAAATAGACAACGAGTAGCGGATTTTGTTAAAGCTATTAAATTCGTAGCTGTCTTCTCCAAATCGCCTAATTAAAAGCCTGTCCGCCTTTGTCTTCCACGCTTTAAAATCAGGCGAACTAGAGCTGATGTATTTCTTTGAAAGTTCGTCTGCTGTTTCGCACAACTGCAGCAAAATTTCAAAATCAGACATTAAGCCTTCTTTCTACAACCAATAACAGAGCTAAGAATCATCTTATTCCAATGAGCAGCCAAATCTCTTTACCGTTTCCTCGGTGCCCCTATCGGAGATGGACTTGCCCATTGCGAACTCAATAGCGTCCAGCAAAGCCATGGCACAAGCTTTGAAATAGGCATCAAAGTCATCATTAATGAACGCATTCCAGTCAATGAGATTCGATTCGATGACGGAGTTCACCCTGTTCGATGACAACTTTCTTAACGTATTCCGCTGAGCAGACGCTGGGGGTCAAGCCTCCAATTTCTCTGTCCGATTCAGGCAGCAGAGGCATCTTGTTGATGACCGAGCTCCACTTATGCCTTTCGTATCCCGTTTTTTCGCAGTGGCTTTTGCGGGAAGCTGGATATCTGGGGCGGTTTCCATGCTGTTCACGATATCGATAGAGACGCCACGCATTAAATCGAGCCCCTTCCCCTTATAGAGGAGAGCCATGATTCTCTTATAGGCTGCCGATTGCCTCGACTGGAGTCGCAGGGGTCGGGTTGACTGAAAATGAGCAGTGTTCACGGTTCGCATCTCGAATTTCGCATCTTCAAGCTGGCATTCACATCCTCTATGTCATAGCGATAGCGGGTCTCGTTTGGGCCGCCATGCATCTCTCCAAAGATTCCACGCCAGAACCGACGAGTAACGTATTTTGGCTCTTTAGGTCTTTGAGTCTTACGAAAGGGCAACCATCGATCATCCTATATTATTCGGAGTTAGATTTATCGCCCCACGACGCTAAGCTGGTGACCATCCAGTGCCTTTTGATATCGATATAGACATCGCCAATCTGATTGTCCAAGCATTCATCGGGCTCGTTACCTTGGGGGCCTTGATTGCCGCACTCTGGCAAAGTAACCAGAGCAAAAAGAACAGGGAGGACGACATCAAGCGGCATCAGCCATCCCGCATATCGGCATGGTACGAAGGGGATCGAAACCGAACTGATCAGCCCGAGGACAATCGGTTCGTCTGGCAATTCGTCGTGCTTCGAAACGAAAGCGAGTCCCCCGTCTACGACGTAATCGTCACCTGCGTCGGGATTAGCGGGGCCGGCCCCTCTTTCAAAGGTGAGGATAACCGCCCCGCTTATCCCAACCGCGTCTGCGTCGGCACGCTTCCTCCTGGAGCATGGTGCATATGGCTCCCGACGGAAGGGCACGGAATGGGAGTACGCACGGCACCCGAAACGGCTTTCACCGACGCAAGCGGAACTTCATGGGTTCGGCGGGGCAACGGAAGGCTCGAGGAGATCCCTATGGAGCCAACCTCGTTCTACAGGCTGCCCCTTCCCTTGACCTGGCACGGATGCAAGAAGCTGACCGAGTAACCCCTTGGCATCGTCGTTTCAGGCATTGGGTTTTCCGGACTGGGACGCGAACTTCCCCAGATGTTCCGGATAACGGGAAAGTCAGAACTATTCGGGTTTGCGAGGCGGGATCGAGAGAGCGACTCCGCCCTATTATTTCGATGCGTCCATGAATTGAAGTGAGATCGGCATCATCACCTCGAAGCACTTACATACAGATCCATATGGCAAAGGCAGCAATTCGCCACCTTGGTTGCAGCAGCGGAGGTTATTACTCAGGATACAAGCGGAAGTAGCCAAATAGGCGCTGGGCGCAACCGAGACGCAGCCAGAGAAGGGTGACATGAGAGTTGTTTCAGAGGATTGGGGTGATATGGATGAAGTTGACTGGTAAGTGCATCTCCAGGTTCAACGGATGGCTGATCAAGGCCGTCTTTAGGTTCACGTAGGGATCCGCTTTTGCTGACAAACAAACACGTGATTGATTTATGGCTTCCAGACGCTTAGCGTGTCTGGAAGCTCATTTATTTTATTGTCAGCAACCACGAAGCCAGCGCTGAACCTCGCCCTAGTAATTGCAACATAGAGCTTGGAGCGTGTCTGCGGCTTCAGATCCGTCGAGGCATCTTGCAACCAAGAGGCCATATCGGCAACTGGATAAATCAAAACATGGTCATATGTTCGGCCTTTTGCTTTGCCGAAGTTGCAGATCGATGAAGCGTTCGCGGTCTGAGTGGCGACGCTACGTCTCAAAATCACTGGATCCAAAAACTCGCAATACCTTTGCGCAAGTGACTCTGGAATGGCCCAAACTCCATTATGGGTTTCATTTGAGGCGGCGCGCAAAGATGCGGTTGGTGAAAACTCCGGATAAACCATGTTTGCGAATCGCCATTCTTGATTTGTTGCTTTTTCGTTATCTTGTCTATGCAATGCAACTGAAACGCATCGGTGTCTCATCTGCAAATACTCGTAGGGCGATAAATGATTATTTAGCCGATCCTTCTTCGAATCCGAAAAGCAAACCGTCCTCATTTGGTAAACAGCCCCGTTCGACGCATTCCAAGATTAGCGCTTGCAATAATTTTGCAGAATCGGAAACACAAGACTCAGAAGGTTGTTTTCCCTCATGAACGGCTTCTGACCTTGCTCTATATAGTTTCTTTATTTCTTGCTGTTTTTGCTTGCCTCCTCCAAGAAACAAAGCTGCGAGAGTACTGACACGAAAAACAAGTTCGCTCCGGACTCCAAACAATGACTCAATCCCAGCCCATATAATCGCCATTTGAACTGAAGGTCGAAGCGATTGCTTGTAGCTCCACAAGGAATTCACCGCGGTCTCAAATCGCGTGTTTTTATCAAACAGTTCCCATGCGTCCCGATAATGCTGTCTTATCCACTGCTTCTCTGAATCGTTGATCACTTTCAATTTTCTTGGAATGAACAACCTTGTAGAAAGAACAACATTGATTGCCGAGCATGGCGAAAAATCTTCTGTCCGCGAATCGCTCTGAACATGCCAATACAATTCGCAATTCAAAAGCGCGGACAATAGAACTATTGCAGATTGGGCATTCCAAACTCGAACTGCAAGCTCTTTGCCCTCTGCAACAACGCGCAACTGAGCTGTAGTTTTCCTAAGGACGGCAATCAAGACACCTAAATCGGTCTCATCTCCGCTGCCATATTTCATCACAGAATTTATCATGTCGTCCGGCGAGGCCTTGCACGTGGCCGGCAATAGAGAGAGGTGTTGCGTAAGCGGCAGCTCTTCGTCTATGGTTAATCCCATTAGGTATAGATATGAAGCAGCAGCCGATTCATTTACAACAATCATCATCTTCGCCCCCCTGCCATAGCGCTCTATACCTAATCCATCCGAACAGCGCCAAACTGAGAGACGTCGATTTCGCCCTACATGAGTTTGGGAAGCAATGCGTCACGCAGTTCGCCAAGAGCCTACGACTTGAGTATATTAGCCTATATGAGCTCAAGAATACCATTGAGCGTCGAAGTCGTTCTTTCTATTGCACAAGCTGGAGCAAACGGGACGTTCATCGACTTAATGTTTTTTAATGCAAGCTTGGTCTGAACGGCACCAACAGTTCCAAGCCTAATAGCTTCCATGCCCATTGAGCTACGAAGAAAGAAATACGACCACGCCGCAAAGTCGCCTTTAAACGAAGTAAGTTTGTTGCAATTCTCTGTGAGGTTTGCCTCATCGAGCGTTTTTCCGATATACGCCGTAAGGCCAATCGTTCCGACAACGGAAACAATTAGATCGCCAGTGTTGACAACGTAGCGCGAAATATTAGATCGTGTTTCATCGTCGATATATAGCATTTCCGAAGTGAGTAAGAGAACAGAAGCGTTGTTTAAGTCGCGGACTCGAATATATGGATGAGAGTTTGCCTCTGCAATTAGCTCTGAACCTTTAGGGAGCCTCTAACCGCCCTTGACTTCGCAGAATGACTCGACTGAACGGTAATGATTTTCTCGCTTGTTCTCTTCAATTGTTTGAGCAAAAAGGGCTTCTCCGAGTTCAGCTAAATAATCATTTACCGGATTTAACAGTCTAGGAAACGGGTGATGGATCCGGCCCCGACATGGTCCGCCGGGCGCGCCGTGCTATCCTGTTCCCGCCAAACGAGAATTTGCAGCGGAGCTCACCCGGCTCTTGTTTGGCGACAATCCCGCCGGGTGGGCCCCGCTGCGGACGGGAACGCCCAGATGAACCGACACAGCGCCTTCGCGGACGCCGTCGCGGCGCTCGACGAGGGGGACTTCGAGCTCCTCCGCCGGGCCGTCGACGAGCGGTGCTGCCGCGAGAAGCACGGCTTCGGCACCCTCGCCGAGGCCGCCGACCTCTACCGCACCGACCCCGCCTGCCCCTCCTGCCGCGCGGCCTCGCCCTTCAGGGACGGGAGGACCGCCGGAGGGGTCCAGCGCCGGCGCTGCCGCGCCTGCGGGGCCAGGTTCACCTCGCTCACCGGCACGGTGCTTGAGGGGTCCAAATCCGACATGGCGACCTGGTGCCGCTTCATCGGCCTCATGCGGTTCAACGTGCCCCTTGACGCCATGGCCGAGGAGCTGGGCATAACCCACCAGACGGCATGGGAGTGGCGCCACCGCGTGATGGCCGCCGTCGACGGCTACCAGGACCGCATCGTCCTGCGCGACCTGGTCTGGATAGACGAGACCTACGTGAACGACACCGACCTGCATCTTGGGTACGGCGTGGCGATGTTTTTGAGTGTTTATAAATTATAGGATTCCATGTGCCGTTTGAACGATTC
>OGXF01002396.1_pt1 | contig 10565 bp, 8 predicted proteins | sample 1576191 | NCBI WGS metagenome assembly OGXF01 (sample SAMEA3541545, study PRJEB24748) | human gut metagenome | biome: human gut; feature: human-associated habitat; material: faeces | place: China | collected 2012
TCTTTACTGCAATTGAGATTGCCATTGAGATTGCTTGCGGATTTTAGGTTTATCTCTTCTCATCATGTTATTGATGCAACCTAAAGTACCCATAATCTAACTGTTTAATTTGAATTCATTTTCACAAATATAGTGTTTTTTGCAGTTGCTTTTCTTCATTTGCTAATTTAATATTTGAAGGATAGATATTACTTAATAAACCTGATGTGCCTTGACTGCCGGATATAAATATTCTGCCAATGGATTTGTAATATAAAGTTGTATGCCATTATGCTTTCATACCATTGCTTATGGGGTAATATGTTGATAATGAACTGTATTTATATGGCGTGGCATTTTCCCCATTGAAATAGGTAAAAAGTAGATGTATTTATCTTATCATTGAAAAAAAATGTGAATATAAAGTTTAGGTGAAAGTGATTTTATTTGTAAATTGTATACCGTCATGTAGGTATCTCCGATCTATGTATAATTTAGTATATACCTAGAAATGGGGATTGTGCCGAGCTTTTATGAATTGTAATTTTGCAAACCAATAGAGAATGAAATGATTTGTAAGATTGCATATATTTTTTTATTTATAATTTGTAGCAATGTGTCTCTTTTATGGGGGCAGACATTTGTATTTCGGGGAACTGTACTGGATGAGCAGACTCATAAAGCGTTGGATTACGCTACAGTTCAATTGTTTGTGGATAAGCAGATTGTTTATGGGGGAATAACAGATGCGAATGGACATTTTGAACTTCTACATATCCATCCTGGAACTTATCGGGTTATTGTATCCTATTTAGGATATGATTCTACAGAAAAAGAAGTGAAGGTCATTGGGGATATTTCAGCAATCTTTTATTTAAAACCTTCGGTCATGGCGCTGAACGAGGTAGTGGTGACCGCTTCTGAATCAAAACGCGCTACCAGCGCTTCTATCGTTGACCGTACAGCCATGAAACATCTTCAGCCCAGCAGTTTCAGTGACTTGATGGAATTAGTACCTGGAGGAAAGTCGGCTGATCCTCAGATGGGGCAGGCCAATCTGATCCGGATACGTGAAACAGGTAAGACGGAGGATATCTCTTCATTGGGAGTTGGATTTTATATTGATGGTATCTCCCAGAATACGGATGCGAATCTGCAATATATGCCAAACAGTACTTCCGCAGTGAATGCAACGAGCACAATGTCAAAAGGGATAGATATGCGTACCATCTCAACCGATAATATTGAGAAGGTGGAAATCATTCGTGGCATTCCTTCCGTGGCTTATGGTAATGTGGCAAACGGTGCGGTAATCATTCAGCGTAAAATGAATGAGAGCCCCTTGTCTGCGCGTTTTAAGGCTGATAAAACCAGTAAACTGTTTTCTGTAGGCAAGGGAATTCGGCTGGATGGGAACGGGCGTTATGTGTTGAATGCTGATTTAAACTATTTGGAGTCCAAAATAGATCCGCGTAACAGTGTGAAAAATTACACTCGCCTTACTGCTTCCGCCCGCTTGGATGGCAAATGGTTATGGAATGAACGTAATATTCATTGGAATATCAGTTCCGATTATACCGGCTCGTTTGATGATGCGAAGAGGGATAAAGATGCGACAGTAAAGGAAGATTCTTATAAATCGGACTTTAACAGCCTGAAGATAGCGGGGAAATGGAGCATGAAGTTTCCGGCCCATTTATGGATTCGTGAGGTTGGTGTGGCTACTTCTGTCAGTCAGCAGTGGGAGAAGATGCGTGAAATAAAGTCCGTTTCTCTGAATCGTCCGGCAGCTATTGCTACTCAGACAGAAACCGGAGAGTTTGATGGCATCTATCTACCTTATAATTATGTGGCACAGATGGATATTGATGGTAAACCTTTATATGTTACGGCTTCCGCCCGTACGCGGTTGGCTTTCCCGTTGGGGGTATTACAGAATGCGATGAATATGGGGATGGAATGGAATTATCAGAAGAATTTGGGAGAAGGCCAGGTATTCGATGTGACACGGCCCATCAGTGAAAGTTTGAGTACACGGCCTCGCCGTTTTAAGGATATACCGGAGCTGCAACCTTTCGCCTTCTATGCCGAGGAGGTGTTGAATCTTCCTGTAAATAGACATAAATTGGCTTTTACGGCTGGTATCCGTTTGCAGTCTTTATTGGGGCTGGACACTAAATATAAGATGCAGGGCAAGATATATCCCGATCTTCGTCTGGACTTGCAATGGAGTTTACCGGTATCAAACGGATGGGATGTTTCCTTTTCGGGAGGTTTGGGCTGGATCAGCCGTATGCCGACCACCGCACAGCTATATCCGGATTTTAAGTATGTAGATTTGATTCAGTTGAATTATTACCATACCAATCCGGATTATCGCCGTATCAATATGATGACATATAAATGGGATAATACAAACTATCAATTGGAACCAGCACGTAACATGAAATGGGAAGTGCGGGCCGACGTCAGCTATAAGGGAAACCGCCTGTCGATAACTTATTTCCGCGAACGGATGAATAATGCTTTTGATGATATCACTTATTATAGGTCATTGGCATATAAACTATATGATCCTGCTAGTATCGACGGATCAGCATTGACGGCTCCTCCAGAACTTTCTCAGTTGACTTATACAAATGAATATAATCTGGATGTGTATTCCACACAAGGTAATGTAATGAAGGTGTGTAAAGAAGGAGTGGAGTTTCAGTTCGCTTCCAAACGAATAGAATCGCTCAAGACTCGCGTCACTATGTATGGAGCCTGGATAAAGACAATTTATAATTCGGATTCTCCTCAATATAAGGCCTCTTCTATATTGTTGGACAATAAACAGCTGAAATATGTGGGATTGTACAATGGGGACAACGGAACAGAAAGCCAGGCATTCAATACGAACTTTATGTTTGATACCTATATACAGCGTTTGGGACTTACTTTCTCTACGTCGGCACAATGCACTTGGTATACCAACAGACGGAACTTGTGGAATAATGGCGTGCCAGTAAGCTATATAGATCAATCCGGTGAAACGCATCCGTTTCGCGAAGAGGATAAAAACAATATTCAGTTACAGCATCTGGTGGAGAAATATTCAGCCACTTATTTTGAGCGTACTACCGTGCCTTTTTATATGGATATCAATTTGAAGGCGAGTAAACGGATCGGTAAGTATCTGAATCTGGCTTTTTATGTAAACCGGCTTTTGGGTATTTATCCTGATTATACGTTACGGGGCGTACTGCAACGGAGAACGTCCGAATCGCCTTATTTCGGTATGGAAATGAACTTAACCTTTTAGTAAATGAACAATAAAATAGAGATGAAGATGAAAAAGAATCAATTGACAATGTTAGTCCTTTTTGTGACAATGCTGGGATTTACCGCATGTAGTGATGATGACAAAGTGAGCATATCCACTGTAGGTATTACCACTACTGTAGATACAACTATCGAGGGGCTGCAACTGACCGGTGGAACCTATACTTTTGAAAATGTAAATACATCTGTCAAGACAGACATTACCTATCCGGCTCAGAGTATTGAACTGGCGGACGGGTTGTATAATGTAACTTTCATTGGTAAGGGAACTTACTCACAGAATGGAACTCCGGTGGAAGTCGATGTACAGGGAGTACAACAGAATGTGGCCGTATCTGGAGGGTCGTACAAGCTGGAACTGAAGGTTCATGTACTCAATACAGGTGATCCTGATTTTGTGATTGCCGAGATATTTATTCCCGGAACCTATAATGAAGCAGGTAAGCAATATAATGGCGACCAGTATATACGTATCTATAATAACTCGGATAAAGTTTTGTATGCGGATGGATTGATATTTATGGAATCACAATTCCAAACTACTCAGAAATATCAATCGGTAGATCCGGATATCATGGATGAAGCTATTGCGGTAGGCTCTGTTGTAGCAGTACCGGGCAGTGGAACAGATTATCCGGTACAACCGGGAGAATCCTTTATCCTTTGTGACAATGCGATCAATCATAAAGAGGCTAATCCGAATTCTATAGATTTAAGTAAAGCCAATTTTGAGTGGTATATTGAATCAAAGCAAGATGTGGATAATCCGGCTGTTCCCAATCTAGATGTTTATTATTGTTATTCCAAAACTATCTGGGTGTTGAATAAACAGGGAAATCGCGCTTATGCTATTGGCAGATTACCCAAAAGTATGACTAAAGAAAAGTATATTTCAGACTATGCATACAACTATACGTATATTATGCAAAATGGAACAGCCAGTAAACCGCAAAGCAAATATAAGTTCCCCAATGAATGGGTGATTGATGCTGTAAATGTAGGTGCTTCCAATGAATGGCAGTGGAATGTAACCTCTACCGGGCTGGATATGGGGCATACTTATATCGGTATGAACAATACCGTTGCAGAAAACATCGGAAAGTGCGTAATGCGTAAAGCCGCCTACAAGGATGGTGATCGGGAAGTATTGCAGGATACAAATAACTCTACCGTTGATTTCACACCTGCGGCTACTCCGAGCCTGTTTAACAAATAATTGAATCCGTCTTATTGATATATAAATCTTTATTATTCATGATGCTAATCCGAATTATCATTATGTTGCTGATTGCTTTATTTGTGGAGAGTCGGCAGGAAGCCTTCGGGCAGACTACCGACACACTCTCCCTGTCCGATAAGGTAATCCGTACCGCTTCATTTGCGACTGGATTTCGTGGCGAGATATGGCAGAATCCGGCACTTTATTATTACTATACTCCGTATATATGGACAAGGCTGGACGTAAATGGAGCTTATCATGATAAAGGAAAAGCATCTTTGAAACAGGAAGGTGATAAGGATACCCGTATCGGGGTAGATGTCAATTCCTTCGTTATTCTTTCGGAACGTGATCGTGTATTCGGTTCAGCAGGATACAGGAGTGAGAAGCAGGAGAATGTGTTATGGAATGAAAATATAGACTGGAAATTGATCGCTCCTTACGTGACTGGTGATTCCATTGGTGGTTTCCTGAAGGGAGAAACTTATTATTTCAATGGAGGTTACGCCAGTGAGTCAGGTTCCTGGACATGGGGAATCACCGGTGGTTACAGAGCGTCTCATAATTATCGGGATAAAGATCCGCGTCCACGTAATACAGCTTCCGATCTCTCTTTTGCTTTGGGAGCAGGATATCGTCTGGGGACATATCGTTTGGGAGTTTCCGCAGATTTCCGGCTTTATCAGCAGAAAAGTGAGATTTCATTCCTTGCAGATAAAGGCTCTACTTCGGTATACCATATGTTGGGATTGGGCATGGATTATGTGCGTTTCGCCGGAAACCAGACCGGGACGAAGCATCAAGGCATCCGGTGGGGAGGAAGCATAGGCATTCTGCCAGTTGATACGGAAAAGGGGATATCGGCCACAGTTTCAATTGACCGTATGTCAATGGACAAGAAATTGAGCAATGCCAATAATCTCACTTTGCTGGAATTGAATACGACTGATTTGAAAGGAAACGTGACCTGGATGCGGGAACTTCAGCAGGCAGAACACCTTGCTGTGAAACTGGATGCAGGCTATATAGTTCGTAAAGGAATGGAGAATATTTACGGAGAGGCGGGCGGAAGCTCCTATGGAGCATTAATTAGTACATCTCCGGGAATGAAGGTCACGAATAGTCGGATTGCCGTAAGTGGTTTGTGGGAGAAGCTTTTGACCGATAAAGGTGTATGGGGAGGAGCAATTGTCCCAAACATAATCTACTATCGGTTGGAAACGGATTACAACGCCGTATCCCGGTTTGTTCACTTGTCTGTTTTGGAGAGTTCTTTGCGTGCCCGTTTGCTGTATCAGAAGAGGCTGCTACGATTGACCGCAGAAGCTAACGGTGGATATTATGCCAATTTATCGGCTGAATATTCTTTACCGGGATTGAATACCGCGAAGTCGTCCGCCCAGACTTTATTGGCAAATATTGACTATTTATCTGATAGTTATAGTATGGTGGGGATTCGTCTGCAAGGGGATTATCCCATCATGAAACAATATAACCTGTCTTTGTCTGTTCAATGGCAGGCGGCATATTATAAAAAATGCGGAACGGCCCAGTATGCCGTTTGTTCATTGGGCATCTTTTTTTAAAAAATAAAAACAGTTAGCATATGAAAATTAAGTTTATGGTCGCTGCAACCTTAATGGCAGCTTTAGTAACTACTACTTCTTGTGGAAACAGTAACAAACAGAGCCAGTCTGAAAAAACGGAGCAGGCGGCTCCGGCGGCATTGAGCATCGATAATCTGCTGGTGCATGCCGATTCACTGGCCAACAAGGAGGTGACTATCGAAGGAATCTGCACACATACCTGCAAGCACGGAGCTACAAAAATATTCCTGATGGGTAGTGATGATACCAAAACGATTCGTGTGGAAGCCGGACCTTTGGGCTCGTTTGATACCAAATGCATCAACGCTATTGTCACAGTGACCGGAACGTTAAAGGAACAGCGGGTAGATGAAGCTTACTTGCAAAACTGGGAGGCTAAACTGAAAGCACAGACTGAAAAATCTCATGGAGAAACTGCTGCCGGGTGTGATTCGGAAAAAAAAGCACGCGGTGAAACAGCCAGCACCCCTGAAGCCCGTATTGCGGACTTTCGCGCAAAGATAGCAGAAAGAAAAGCTGCTACCGGAAAAGATTATCTGTCATTCTACTATATGGAAGCCAGTTCTTATGAAATCGCAGAATAAAGGTACTGCATTCCGCAAGTGGAGCCGGATCATCCATCGTGATCTGTCTTTCTTCTTTGCGGGAATGATTTTGATTTATGCTATTTCGGGTATCGTGATGAACCATAGGGATAGCATAAATCCCCATTATACAGTTACACGAACGGAATATAAAATAACAGAGGATCTGTCGGACAAGAGCAAAGTTAATGAGAAGATGATTTTGACTTTGTTGGAACCGCTGGGCGAAGCCGGAAATTTTACTAAATATTATTACCCGGAACCGGATCTGATTAAGGTTTTTCTGAAAGGAGGCTCAAGTCTGGTGATTAACACCCGGACAAAAGATGCTGTCTACGAGGGGGTGAAGCGCCGTCCGCTGATCTCTTCCATGGTACAACTCCATTTCAATCCGGGTAAGTGGTGGACTTGGTTTGCCGATGCTTTTGCTGTCTGTCTGATTATTATCACTGTCAGCGGTATAGTGATGATAAAAGGTCCTAAAGGATTGTGGGGCAGAGGAGGAATCGAGTTGGTGGCCGGTATCTTGATTCCTATTCTTTTCCTGGCGTGTTTCTAATAGCAAACGAAAAATGATTTATAAAGCATGAGTGCAATTATAGAATGTAAGAACCTGACCCATTATTACGGTCAACGCAAGATTTATGAGAACTTGAGTTTTGAAGTTCCTCAAGGGCGTATCTTGGGGTTGTTGGGTAAAAATGGTACAGGGAAAACGACAACCATTAATATATTGAGCGGTTATCTTCAGCCGCGTTCAGGCGAATGTCGCATCTTTGGTGAGAACATTCAGACCATGAATCCTGCTTTACGCAGGAATATCGGTTTATTGCTGGAAGGTCATGTTCAATATCAGTTTATGAATATCACACAAATAGAAAAGTTTTATGCTTCTTTTTATCCGGGACAATGGAAAAAGGAGGCTTATTATGACTTGATGAATAAATTGAAGGTAGCTCCGGGGCAACGTATCTCAAGAATGTCGAACGGACAGCGTTCGCAAGTGGCATTGGGACTGATCCTGGCACAAAATCCGGAGTTGTTGATTCTGGATGATTTCTCTTTAGGACTTGATCCGGGCTATCGCCGTCTTTTTGTGGATTATTTACGTGATTATGCCCGTTCCGAGAACAAGACTGTTTTCCTGACTTCCCATATTATTCAGGATATGGAGCGGTTGATTGATGATTGTATTATTATGGATTATGGCTCTATCCTTATTCAACAGCCTATTGAAACGTTGATGAAAGAGCTGAGAAGATATACTTGTACTGTGCCCGAGGGTTATCAGCCTCAGTTGCCGGCAACTTGCTATCATCCGGCTGTCATTCGTCAAACCTTGGAAACGTACTCCTTTTTGCCTCCCGTGGATGTGGAGAAACTGTTGAAGGAAAGTCAAGTTCCCTTTACTGGTTTGCAGCACGAAAATGTAAGTCTGGAAGATGCCTTTATCGGTCTTACCGGAAAGTATTAATATGTAAACTAAATAGAAGAAATATGATACAAGCCATATTTTATAAAGAGTGGATAAAAACGCGTTGGTATTGGTTGCTGGCAACTCTTTTTATGATAGGGATCACAGGATATTCCATGCTTCGTATTGGCCGTACCATTGCCATACAGGGAATCGATCATTTATGGGTAGTGATGGTCCAGAAGGATGCTATATTTATTGATTTGTTGCAATTTGTCCCTTTACTTATCGGTATCTTGCTTGCTGCCGTACAGTTTTTCCCCGAGATGCAACGTAAGTGTTTGAAGCTTACTTTGCATTTGCCTTATTCACAGAAGAAAATGGTCATGTCAATGTTGGCCTATGGCGTACTTGCACTGGTGACCTGTTTTGCTATGAGTTTTATTATGATGGGAGTTTATCTGCCACAACATTTTACAAGTGAGTTGGTGCAGCGTGTTTTATTATCTGCGGCTCCATGGTTTTTTGCCGGATTTGCCGGTTATCTGCTTGTTTCATGGATTTGCCTGGAACCCACATGGAAGCGCAGGGTTTTGAATCTGATTATTGCGGCATTGATTTTCCGTGTCTACTTTCTGGCTCCGGGAGCGGAGGCATATAATAGTTTCTTGCCCTGTCTGACACTTTATACGTTGCTTGCCGCTTCTCTTTCGTGGATTTCTGTGGTACGGTTCAAGGCCGGTAAGCAAGACTAATTGAATGTTTATTATTAAAAAATCAAACAAACATGATTCGATTCAGCAAAATATTTTTTTATATTACCGTAGCTGTCCTGCTTGTATGGCAGTTGCCTTGGTGTTATGCTTTTCTCACACTGAAGCCTGTCAAAACTCCTTTTACTATGTATAGTTCCGTACTTGGTGATTTTGTTATTACACAACTAGATGAGAATAAGCAACTTCACCGCTATGATACGAAAGGCAATACATATACACAACAGCAGGTAGACAGTTTGTTGCCTTCTCTCTATGTGCGCCAGCTTACGGCGGACGAACGTTTCCCTGATACCATTTGTGGTAAGGCAGTTAGTCCGAAAGATATTCAATTGACAAACTTTACTTTCAAGAGTGTGCCGTCAGCCATCAATGCTCCCCAGACAGGACTCTATTTTCTGATGGAGTCCATGTCCAAACGGGTGGATTTGAAAATGCCCGAAGATGCATTCCGTTTTACCGATAAAGGTATAGAATTTATTCGTATGGAAACGAATTGTATCGATGAGGCGAAAAGTAAATTGTTTACGGATATGCTGGTTCAGAAAGGGTTTGCTTTTCCTGCATGCTATGCTTCGGGCAATCCAACTACTCGTAAAGACTATGATGAGGGATATCTGGTTTTAGATGCCAACCATAAATTGTTCCATCTGAAGTGCACCAAAGGACGTCCGTATGTGAAAGCTATTCAGTTGCCTGAAGGAGTCTTGCCGGAATATGTGTTTATTACTGAATTCCGTAGCCGTCGGACTTTGGGGTATATGGTAGATAGCAAGCATCATTTTTATATTATCAATAGTGATGGAAGTTTGGTGAAATCAGCTCTCCCCGGTTTCGATCCGGCAAAAGATGAGTTGACCATCTTTGGAAATATGTTTGACTGGACTGTAAAGTTATCGACAGATAAAGATGATTATTACTATGCTTTGGATGCTACAGATTATTCACTGATTAAAGAACATGCCTATAAAGATATCCGCCGTTCTGTTCCGGGGTTGTCTTTTACATCTCCAGATGACAAATTTGTAAAACCTCGTTTTTGATGTGAATTTGGCAGGGGAAGTCTGATATTAAAATGTATATTAGTTCGAACAGACCGAAAACAACTAGGTAAAGGGGCTATCATGTTAGGCATCAGCTAACTCTACCTTCTGTGAGATACTGCAAATACGGGATTATATAATTGTGCGGACAGACAGGAGGGCGTGAAAACAGCCTTCCTTTTTTTGATAATATTTAAGATACAGGGATTTGATCTAGTTTTTCTTGCTCGTCAATTTTATATTATGATAATCGTTCTTTGAGTATATGCAGGATAAAACAGGTTGTTGAATTTTGCTTGTTTTTAAATTTTCAAAAATGCCAGATTGCATATAAATAATCTTCGTTTTGACCTCCTTTTATCCTAAACCAACTCTTAATTGTATAACCGATTTATGATTTAAAGAACCAATTTCATTCCGTAATTTTAGACAATTATTTGCAATACTTTTGATTGATATTGAAAAATAGGAGGGGGTGGGTCATCAGTTAAACGAATGAAATTACTGGAAATAAAAATCCCTATAACTGCAATGGTTACAGGGATTTATATATTAGCAATGTATTATATTACTTGCTCAAAGCAGTAGCCACGTCAACCGCACAAGCCACTGTACATCCTAC
>OGXF01002397.1_pt1 | contig 10564 bp, 10 predicted proteins | sample 1576191 | NCBI WGS metagenome assembly OGXF01 (sample SAMEA3541545, study PRJEB24748) | human gut metagenome | biome: human gut; feature: human-associated habitat; material: faeces | place: China | collected 2012
AGGCTCTAGTCCCATTTCTTCCCATGTGACACCATAAGGGGCACCGCCAGAAGTACGCCGGTATTCATCTACGAGCCAGAGTTCGTCGAGGTCGAGGAGAAGGCCGCAACCGAGAACGACTGGACCATCGAGCGCGACGGCGACGCATACGTTGTCACCGGTGCATGGGTGGACAAGATTATGGGATCGGTCAACATCGACGACTACGAATCCCGCCAGTATATGGATCGTATGCTCCAGTCTGCAGGCATTTACGCCAAGCTAGAGGAAATGGGCATCGAGGAGGGCGCTCCGGTCGTGATCGGAGAGTTCGAGTTCGAGTACGTTTATTAAAGCGCGAGAAAGAGGACCTTGGGGTCCTCTTTTTTTATCGTATATACAGAGTGAAGTGTGGAGAACGTAGAGGGAGTAGCATAGTGCAGCATCACTAAAAAATTATATCGTCCTATGTTCAACTCGCTGAAATAGTGCTACAATTAACTCAGAATGCACAAAAGGGGAGCTGACAAACTGTGCAACAACGAAAGAACGATAAAACAACCTGCCTGTTGCTTGCGCTGACCACGATTTTCTGGGGCAGCCTGTACACGGCAAGCAAGGTACTGCTCGATGTGATTCAGCCGTTCACGCTTCTGTGCCTGCGCTATATCATCGCAGCCATTGCCATGACCATCCTGCAGCGCCTGCGCAAACCCGACCCGAACGGAAAGCCGCGCAGGATCAAGGGCGGTGACTGGAAATATGTTATCATGTTCGGTCTGGGCGGCTATGTGCTGTCGATCGGTCTGCAGCAGTACGGCACCAAGCTGGCGGGCGCATCGCTGGCATCACTCATTAACTGCATGAACCCGATCGCTATCTGCTTCTTTGCGGTGCTGCTGCTGCATGAGCGCATGACGATGAAGAAGGTCGTCTGCATTGTCAGCGCAGTTGCCGGTGCGGTCTGCATCGTCGGGGGAGACGCCGGCGGCGGTCATATCCTCGGCATAGCGCTTTCGCTCGGTTCGGTGCTGACGTGGAGCGCGCTGAGCGTGTTCATGCGCTCGTTCACGCAGAAGTATGACGCGCTGACCGTCACGACCTGTGGTATTTATGTTGCTGCTATCGGTACGCTGCCGCTGATGCTCCGCGAGATCATCACCCACCCGGAGATGGACTTCCTGCACGCGAAGTACATCCTTGTGCTGTTTTATGTGGCGATTTTCTGCACGACCATTCCGCATTCGCTGTGGAATTACTGTCTCTCCCGTGCAGAGGCGAGCACCTGTTCTCTGTTTTACCCGATTCAGCCGCTCACCTCGATGGTGCTCGGTGTCCTGCTGCTGAACGAGCATATGACGGTCGGCTTTATTGTCGGTGCGGTGCTTATCGTGTTCGGTGTGCTGTATTCAACGCTCGGCAAAGAGAAAACCAGATGAGACGCCTTGGCTTTGCCCGATGTTATGGTTAAGCTGAAAAATCCTCCTGTCTTCAGAAGAAGGCAGGAGGATTTTTTTTAATCATTCAAAACGGCGAAAGAGAGATGACGATGAAGCCCAAAGAGTAAAAACACGGGGATGCAGTCCGGATCGTGATAGATTGCAGCCGGTTTGCCGAATTTACAATCCCAAATCCTTAAACCGCGAATACATGGACTGTACGCCGTACAGTGCCGCCACCGGATTGTGCTGCAGTACCCGGTCCTTGACGATCATAACCGTTGTCGGAACCTTGCTGTGGCGCAGAAACAGGGTATCATGTCCGACGCACAGACCAATCACGATGTTGAAATCGCAGCCGTGCGCGGCAAGCGTCTTGGCCTGCATGATCGGGTTGCACATGGACTCGTGTCCGCAGCCGCCGTTGAGCTTTTTCTCGTTCGGCACGCCAATCTCGGTCTTGTCCTGTGCACCGACCTTGCAGCCGACCGTGAAATATTCGATGCCCTTTGCCTTGAGAATACGGGCGAAGATGGAAGCCTCTCGCATCAGACCGACGCAGGACGCGATGCCGATCTTTTTGTATCCCATGCGCTTGATGAACTCGATGGTTTCCTCGACACGGGTCAGGCGGCCGTAAAACTCGCCTTCAATGCACGCGGAGGTGCGGGCAATCAGACCCTGTTCCGGGTCGTTGCGGTAGATTTCAAGTGTTTCCTCGAGCAGTGCCATATCTACGTTCGTCGTCAGGCAGAACGGCGGGTACTGCTCCTCGCTGGCCGAACGGCAGCCGAGTCTGCTGCAGTCCGAGCAGCTGTGTGTGCATTTCAGTTCTGACATGATCCTTTCCTCCCTGTAAAACCGATGTTATGCCTTTGCGTCTGCGGCCTTGGCGGGTCGAACCACCTTGCCGCTGCAGCAGTCGTCCTCAGCCTCGGCTGCTGCTGCCGGCTGGAAACTGGCAGAGGAGGCCTTTGTGGATTTAGTGGCGGTATCAGTGGAAGCGTCGCTCTCCGGTGCATCCGGAACATCATCGAAGAAGATATATGCATTGTCTGCGAACTTGGTCGCATCGGTGCCTTCCTTGAGCACGCCAATCTGGGTCAGCTCCTCGGCGTTCTGCTTGAGTGCGTCATAGCCGCCCTGAACCGAAGGCTTGTAGTTGTAGGTCTTGAGAATCTGTGCGCAGAAGTCCACATCACCGGAGACATACTCCTTTTCGGTGATGATCTTTGCGGTCTCGTCCGGATTTTCCTGTACCCACTGAGATGCCTTCTGTACGGCACGGGTGAAGGCTGCTGCAGCCTTCGGGTTCTCCTCAGCCAGCTTGCTGGTGACGAATGCTGCGCAGCAGTACTCGTCCTTGTACTCGGGATCGGTTGCGGTGTCGATGAGAGCGGTCAGACCGTACTGCTCCTCTGCAATAGAAGCCGCCGGGTCGCCGAGTGCGATTGCGTCAACGGCACCGTTCTGCAGTGCCTGTGCCAGATCGTTGCGGGAGTAAACCGAGAATTCAACCTCCATGTTCTGGTCGGTCACGCTGATGCCTGCCGCGCTCAGCGAGCGCTTGGAAATGACGGTTGCCGCATCGGCCAGACCCGGCACGCCGATCTTCTTGCCCTTGAGGTCGGCAACGCTCTTGATGTCGCTGTCACCGGGTACGAGCAGCTTGGTGCAGCCGGTGTGCAGGCCGGTGGTGAACTTGATGGGCAGGCCGTTCTCGAGCGGCTGGAGCATTTTGCCGATCAGGCCCATGCCGACATCAACCTGATCCGCGCCGATGGCCTCGGAAACGTGTGCCGCGTCAACCGTTACCTGCTCAATGTCCAGACCTTCGTCCTCAAAGTAGCCGTTCTCGATCGCGATGTACATCGGTGCGGCACAGAGAGAAGGAGAGTAGATCAGACGCAGGTGGGTTGCGCCGGAATCTGCTGCCGCGGAAGCGTCCGAATTGCTGCTCGAGCCGCCGCAGGCGGTAAGCGAGAGTGTCAGTGCAGCTGCGAGAAGTCCGCTTGCCGCTCGAAATAAAATACCGTTCTTTTTCATGGTTTTCTGACCTTTCAAGGAAAATATATAATAAAAGTAATAATAATGAACGTACGTTCTTTAATACGATCTTAAATGTAGTAGTTGGGCTCTTTGATTGTGCCGCCGTAATGAAGCTGACGAAGGATCTCTGCACGGTAGTGAAGAAAATCCTCCGAGCTGCGTGCTCTTGGGCGGGCCAACTTGATATCCAGCGTGCCGGTGATGCGTCCCGGTCGGGGTGTCATAACGACCACCTTGTCCGAAAGATACACGGCCTCATCCACATCATGCGTTACCATGATGGCGGTCATGCCGGTTTCCTTCCAGATGCGCAGGATCTCGTCCTGCATGTTCATGCGGGTGAAGGCATCGAGTGCACCGAGCGGCTCATCGAGCAGGAGCACCTTGGGCTGGCCAACGAGTGCTCTTGCGAGAGACGCGCGCTGGCACATGCCGCCGGAAAGCTGGTGCGGATACGAATGCTCGAAGCCCTTGAGGCCGACCATCTCGATAAATTCGTCTACGCGGTCCTTTTCCTGCTTGTAGATGCCGCGGGCGCGCAGACCGAACGCGATGTTATCATAAATCGACAGCCACGGGAACAGCGTGTGCTCCTGAAACATGAAGCCGCGGTCTGCACCGGGGGCCTTGATAGGTGTGCTGTCCAGCATCAGACTGCCGTCGTCCATCGGAATCAGACCGGAGATCAAACGCAGCAGCGTGGACTTGCCGCAGCCGGACGGTCCGATCAGCGAAACGAACGAACCGGCGGGAATATCGAGCGAAACATTGTCGAGAGCGGTAATGCGCTCTCCGGTGGGATTGACAAAATGCTTGGATACACCCGAAATCGAAATACTTCCTACCATTTGATAACTCCTTTCTGCCATGCGAGCACGCGGTCGCGGAACTTGAACAGCAGCGTGATGAGAATGAAGAAGGTGACTGCAATGATGATCAGTCCGGCATATACGTTGGCATATGCCATCATTTCCTTCTGCCAGTTGATGTACCAGCCGATGCCGTACTTGGCGCCGAGCATTTCGGCGGTGACCAGCGTGATGAACGACGAGCAGGTGCCGTTGAACAGGCCGAGGAACATATGCGGCATAGCCGCCGGAATGCCGACCTTGGCAATGCGGTAGAAGCTGCCCGCGCCGAGCGTCGAGGAGACCTCAAAGTACGAATTGGGGATGGAAGCGATGCCGCTGCTGGTGAGTACGGTAGTCGGGAACCACACAGCCAGCGCAATCAGGAAGGCACTGGCGGAAACCGCAGTCGGGAAAGCGATGAGCACCAGCGGGATCCACGCGGTGGACGGGATCGGGCCGAGCACGCGGACGAGCGGCTGTACCCAGTAGGCGAAGGTCTTGTTGAAGCCGATGGCGATACCGGTCAGCACGCCAACAACCGCACCGCCGAGCCAACCGAAGAACAGCAGGCGTGCAGAGTATGCAAGGCAGGTCGCGAGGAACGCGCTGTCCTCAACGAGAACGCCGAACACACGGTCGAGCGAGGGGAAGTACAGCACCGGCAGAATCGCAAACTTGGCGGTCAGCAGGTTGAGGATGTTCAGCACCAGAACCGCTCCTGCATAGAACAGTGCGCTGTACGACAGCTTATCGCGTACCTTGGTGTTGCCGAGCGATATCAGCAGGGCAATCACATACACGGCCAGTCCGATGAGCAGCGCCCATGTAAAATAGGGATGTTCTGCGGCAGGGTGCTGCGCGGAATCCGGCAGCAGAGTATCGCAGGCGAGCGCCAGCAGAATGGAGAGAACTGGCAGTGATTTGACAAAATGCTTCACAAGGGAGAACTCCTTTCGACAAAAAAAGGCAGAAGACGTATGCCTTCCGCCAGGATGGTTTGTGCGCGTTATTCGCACATTCGCCAGGTCACAAGGGAACGCATACACGAGCAGCGGTGCATACACATACAGCAGCGATTCATACAGTACATTCGGCTCATGACAGGTTCTCCTTTCAATTCATATAAATCCTATCGGGTTTCAGTGATTGAAAGTATAGACTTGAATATCCTAATTGTCAATAGGAATACTGTGATTTTGGATAGTATGCCAAAAACGATTTGTCTGAAAGAGAGAATTTGTCGCTTTGCATAAAGAACCGCCGCAGCAGGATTTCTTATGGGATCGGGTGGCTGAATCCGCGCTTTTGTGCTACAATATTTACAGGTGATGGATATGATTTTTAAACCGCGTCCGCTCAGCAGAACCATGCTGGATGACGCTTCACTTGTCCGCGATAAGCAGCACTGCCGCCGGATCGGTCCGTGCGGTGTTGGCCGCCGGGCATTATATTTGAACAGTTATTTTATTGACCGGCATTATTATGTGCCGTTTTCCGCCATTACGCGGGCATTTAAGTTTATAGAAGAAGGCACCGGCGGTGTCCGAGGTGTGCTTGCAGGCAGAGCCTGTCTGCTTGTGGAGTATGACGGCGGCATGCAGCAGGTGTGCTGTTTCAAGTACGAGGATCAGATCGACGAGCTGCTGCGCGTGCTGCACAAGATGCATCCGGAGATTCCGTGCGTCAGCGAGGAAGAGGAGGCTGAACTCGAGGTCGAGTACGAGCGTCGGAGGGCGGAAGAACGCCGACGACCGCCACTCAGCATACGCGCTGAGCGGGAGATTGAGGAGCTGGAGAATGCGATCACATACCTCGAGCGCAAGCCTGAGCTGTACAAGCGGCTCAGTCGTGCAGCCAAACGGCGGCGCAACTACCAGAGCAGGAGCGCGGGATACCGCTGGGCGGCTGCAGCGATCATGGTGCTCGGGGCGGCGGCACTGATTTACGGCGTGGTGTCGCTCGTGTGCCGCGGTTTCTCCGGCGGATATCTGCTGCTGTGCCTGCTGGCGGCAGCTTCCCTGTTTGGCGGATGGCGCCTGCTGCCGACGGCGCGCAACAACAATGCGGCTGTTCTGCGCGGGGATAAGCAGGCGCGGGTACAGATGCAGAACTATATCGACCGTTTTCCGGCATTTCCGCTGCCCGCACGGTACGCGCACCCGATCGTGCTGCGCCGTATGCAGCAGGCCATTGCGGAAGGCCATGCGCTGAACGTCATGGAGGCGCTTGAGGTCGTCAAGGCCGATCTGCAGACCATGAATGCGGATATGCAGGTCTCGCAGGAGGAATACGCCGAGATTTCTACGATCAAGCCGCTGTTTCTGAATGCGGATTATAAGTAAGAAATCCGGCCTGAGGCTTGCAAAGCTGTTGACAACGGTATGGTTTCTCCCGTATAATAAATTCAGTAAAATAAAGTCGAAAAAGAGGGGATGGACGGATATGCTGTGTAAAAACAGAACATGCGGCGTTCCGTTGAATCCAATAGGAAAACAATGAAAACTAAGGACCTTCTGCCCGCAAAAACGGCAGTCGGTCCCTTTTTTTAGGGAGGAAACTGATATGATCGAAAATTGGAATGACGTCCATATCGTACCGGAATTCAGCGATCAGGGTGTAGACTGCTACCGTTTGGCAGGCGGCAGCTTTGTCAATGAATACTACATCGTCTCGGAGGCCGAGACCCGCAAGCTGATGAACCATCCGGAGGTTGTCGGCTACGAGGTGTATGCGTCACTCGTAACAGCTACCTCGCAGATGATGTACTACCTCAAGGAGCAGAAAAAGATCACTTCGGCGAACATTCTGTCCATTCTGCGCGGCGCACTCAACTACCCGCTCGAGGAAAGCTGCTACAAGGAGCATATCCGCGTGCATGACATCAGCTTTATGTCCAGTGAGCGCGTGTTTGGCGAGAATGATGAGATGTCGCTCGATATCAAGTACTGCAAGCTGACCATGGTGCCCAACAGCACGCTGATGATCGGCGATATCATCGCCTCGGGCGAGACGCTTGTGCAGTGCCTGCGCTATGTCACCGACTATTACCGCAAGCAGGGCGCCAAGCTGCGCAACATTCTGCTGTTTACCATCGGCGGTACCCAGGGCATTGAGATTCTCGAAAAGCTGACTAAAGAAATCCGCACCTACTGGCCGGACTTTGAGGGCTTCATCACCGTGTACTACGAGGGCGTTTTCAGCTGCTACGAGGAAGGCGACAAGGGCGTTTCCGGCATCAACCGTGCGCTCATCGACTTTTACTGGAAGGGCGGCATTGTGGCGCCGGAGTTCCGCCGTCAGACGCTTTCCATGCAGAATCCGCTGTTTGAGAAGTGCACGATCTATGATGGCGGTGCACGCCGTTACGAAATCCACGAGCACATTGAAGAGGTGCTGGAATTCTGGAACGGCATTCTCGCGCGTGCCGATAAGATCGACAAGCAGGCGCTGCTGGAGGAAAAACTGGGTCATGCGCTGCCGATTTCCTATGAGGACTGGCTGAAGGACTGCCATTATGAAAAGCTGGATGCAAAGCTGACGCGCTGGCTGTATCAGCAGGAGCGCGGCTTTGTCGAGAGCCTGAAGGACGTAACGCTGGAGGAGATCGCGCATCAGCGTATTGACGAGTTCACCACGACGCTCAAAAAGTACATTCTTTAATAAATAAGGCAACACCACACAATGAAAGCTGCGGCGTTTTGCGGAAATTTTGTACCCTGATGCCGTTACGATTTCACGGTAATACAGCAAGTATTACCGCAAAACCGCGCCTGATCAGGATGCAAAATTTGCCCGCAAATCGCGCTTGTTCAATTGTGCGGTATTGCCACAAAAAGGGGATAAGAATCTATGAAAAATGACAACACATCGGTCGATATCGACTTTGCGGAAGCGGCTGTGCCGCATTATGCGCGCCGCGGCATCGTAACTATGTTCATGATCATGCTGGGTTTCACCTTCTTCTCGGCCAGCATGTGGGTCGGCAAGGAGCTGGCAGACGGACTGGATTTCGGCGGCTTTATCATCTCCATGATCATCGGCGGCCTGATCCTGAGCCTGTACACCGGTCTGCTCGGCTACGTCGGCGCGGAAACCGGCATGAGCCTTGACCTGCTGGCACGCAAAGCCTTCGGTGCAAAAGGCTCGTACCTGCCGAGCGCGATGATCTCGTTTACGCAGATCGGCTGGTTCGGCGTCGGTATCGCCATGTTTGCCATTCCGGTTGCAAATGAGCTGCTCGGCGGCAGCACAGCGGCTGAATGGGCGCTCGTTATCATTGCGGGTGTGTGCATGACGGCCTCGGCGTATTTCGGCATCAAATCGCTGACGCTCATCAGCTATATTGCGGTTCCGCTGGTTGCAATCCTGGGTACGGTTGCCATGGTGATGGCGGTCAAACAGGGCAACGGTACGCTGATTGATCAGTTTGCCAAGTCCAGCGGTACGCTGACCGTTGTCGGCGGCGCCGGTCTGGTTATCGGCTCGTTTGTCTCCGGCGGCACAGCAACGCCGAACTTCTCCCGCTTTGCCCGCAACGGCAAGGTTGGTGCGATCACGACCGTTATCGCGTTCTTTATCGGCAACTCGCTGATGTTTTTCTTCGGCGGTATTTCGTCGGTCTACGTCGGCGGCAATGACATTTTTGAGGTTATGATCAACCTCGGTCTGTTCTATCTGGCGATTCTGGTCCTCGGTCTCAACATCTGGACCACGAACGATAATGCATTGTACTCGGCGGGTCTGGGTCTGGCGAACATTTTCGGCCAGAGAAAGAAGCCGATGGTGCTGGTTTCCGGTATTATCGGCACCGTGCTTGCGGTCTGGCTGTACTGGAATTTCACCGGCTGGCTGAATATCCTCAACTGTACGCTGCCGCCGGTCGGCATCATTCTGGTGATGAGCTTCTTCATGGATCGTGAAAAGTACAAGGACGTTGAAGTGACCGAAAACGTCAACTGGTTTGCGGTTTTCGGCGTTGTGCTGGGCGCTGTGGTGGCAAATCTGGTCCCGTGGGGTATCGCATCCATCAACGGCATGATCGTTGCCGCTGTGTGCTATCTGGTCGGCAGCAAGGCGAAAAAGTAAGCAGAATCAAAAAAATCCTCGGTTTAACCCAAGGTCAGCCGAACTTGCTGACCTTGCGGTTTGATCGGGGATTTTTTATTTTGCCGCAATACGAAAATGAGGAGAATATACAGCATGATATTGAATATACTGACGTTTATTGTATCCGTTCTTCGAGGACTGGCAGAAAAACAATGGACGACAAAGGGGGTTGCGGATTGATTACATATCAGCCGTGCGTCCGCTGTGCAGAGCAGCTGCTAACGCGAAAGGAACAGATCTGCAAACCATAATTTTCATGAATAGGAACACATTGTGTATACGGTTTTTCTACATGAATTGCACGATTTCAGTAAATACTACCACTATCGCAGCAGAAATACCGAAAATGGGAGGCGGAATTGCTATGAAAGCAACCGGAATCGTGCGCCGGATCGACGATCTCGGCCGCGTTGTTATTCCGAAGGAGATCAGAAGAACGCTTAGAATTCGAGAGGGCGACCCGTTGCAGATGACATTGGCACCGTGGGAGAAATTCTGTTTTGCGGTAAGCAATTTAGCCAAAAGAAATGGGTGGAGTTAGTACATAATGATGGAAATTGATGTGCTGACGATGAGAATATGCAAAGACATAATAGGAAGTAACTGGTTTTTGCGAATTGGCGCCGTCCGTACTATCTAAGAAGGCCGAGCCGCTCAAGGCATGGCTGGCGATGGTGGGGCGTGTGAGGATCTGGATGTGCTGCACCGCGCGGAGCGGGTGCAGGTGCTGTGAGCGGAAAACAATCAACCGAACAGAAAAAGGGCGAAACCGTATGGTTTCCTACTCTGAATTTTGAAGCATTTTCGATTTCAGCAATCTTACAGATTCTGAAACTTATAAATGCATCTAAAACGCATTTTTCAATCAATAATTCAAAATCATATTACAAAATGCGAAAAACATTGTTTTTCTGGTTCGTGCAGTTTCATACCGTTTTAGAGGTGTACGAACCGCAAACATTGGTGTAATTATGGTGTCAATCAGCGGCAGGCAACAGCAGCTAACAAATACAACAAAAGCACGCTTTTTAGAGCGTGCTTTTTGCTATCTACCGGTCCTATACGCATTGGCGCCGTCCGCGCGGCGGCGTGCAGCGCGTAAGCCGACGGCACGGAACGGTGACGAGGGCGCGGCGACAG
>OGXF01002398.1_pt1 | contig 10552 bp, 10 predicted proteins | sample 1576191 | NCBI WGS metagenome assembly OGXF01 (sample SAMEA3541545, study PRJEB24748) | human gut metagenome | biome: human gut; feature: human-associated habitat; material: faeces | place: China | collected 2012
TATCTAAGGGAAAAGGGGAGATTCACAAGAGGGTGGAAAACCGTAGGTTGTCTATCCTCTTGTGCCCCCGCCGGGTAGGCGAGATTCCCTCGCTTCGCAAGTGTCGATTTTCGCGAAAATCCTCTGGAAAAGAAAAATCTCGTAAAAAATAAAAAAATTCGAGAAAACACTTGACAACAGGGGGACAAACCCGTATACTATGGGAGTATGCCGTATAGGAGGAATATTATGCTTTCAGAACTTCACACGGCGCACAAGGTGATCGGTGTAAAGCAGTCGAAAAAAGCGATTCGGGACGGCGCAGCCGCACAGGTCTTTGTTGCGCTGGACGCAGAAAAACGAGTCGTCGGACCGATTTATGAGCTTTGCAGTGAACACGGTATGGAAGTTACCGAGGTCACCACGATGACGGAGCTCGGCGATGCGGTCGGCATTGATGTCGGCGCGGCAGTAGTCGTTGTTCTGCACTGATTTTTCTTTGTTGAATTGCGCAAAATGCGCTTTTCATAAATATCTTTGAAAGAAGGAGGAAATAAAATGCCAACTTTTAACCAACTCGTCCGTAAGGGTCGTGAGGCAGTCGTTACCAAGTCTACGGCACCGGCTCTTCAGGTAGGCTACAACTCTCAGAAGAAGAAGGCTACCGATCAGTCCGCTCCGCAGAAGCGCGGCGTTTGCACCACGGTTAAGACCATGACCCCGAAGAAGCCGAACTCTGCTCTTCGTAAGGTAGCTCGTGTAAAGCTGACCAACCAGATGGAAGTTTCCGCTTACATCCCCGGTGAAGGCCACAACCTGCAGGAGCACTCTGTAGTTATGGTTCGCGGCGGTCGTGTAAAGGACCTTCCTGGTGTTCGTTACCACATCATCCGTGGTACTCTGGATACCCAGGGTGTTGCTAACCGTCGTCAGGCTCGTTCCAAGTACGGTGCTAAGCGCCCGAAGGCAGGCAAGTAATCTGCGCCTGACCGCGCATATCGTCGTTGCACCCACACTTGCGTACCTTGGTACGCGGCGTGCGGGATGCGCCTAGATCTGCACGATCATGCTTGATTACTCCTGTACAGTTACAATATGTGCTGTGCAGCCTGTAATGAGCCAACCCACAAGGTTTTGCGAGAAAGTTATTTTTCAGCAAAGCAGCTATGCTTTGTCTGAGGCATTTTAGTTCCGATTGCATAAATCGGGCCTTTACCTCGGACAGGCATGAACAACGGCGGTCAAAGATCCGCCGAAGTACCTATGAAATCAAATATTTTTGAAGGAGGGAAGTAAAGTGCCAAGAAGAGGTAATGTCCCCAAGAGAGACGTTCTGCCCGATCCGCTTTATAATTCCAAGCTCGTCACCAAGCTGGTAAACTCTATCATGCTCGACGGCAAGAAGGGCGTTTCGCAGAAGGTTGTTTATGGTGCTTTCGATATCGTTCGTGAAAAGACCGGTCGTGAACCGCTGGAGGTTTTCACCGAGGCTATGGAAAACATCATGCCGACCCTGGAAGTTAAGGCTCGCCGTGTAGGCGGCGCTACCTACCAGGTGCCGATGGAAGTTCGCCCGGAGCGTCGTCAGACCCTGGGCCTGCGTTGGATCACCAAGTACTCCCGCGCTCGTTCTGAAAAGACCATGCGTGAGCGTCTGGCAGGCGAGATCCTGGACGCTTGCAACAATCTGGGCGGTGCTGTTAAGAAGCGCGAGGATACCCACAAGATGGCAGAGGCGAACAAGGCGTTCGCACACTACCGCTATTAATCTGTCGGTTTCCGCATAACGCTTTGAAAGGAGAGCAATATGCCTAGAGAATATTCCCTGGAAAGAACCAGAAATATCGGCATCATGGCGCACATCGACGCCGGTAAGACCACTACCACCGAGCGTATTCTGTATTACACCGGTGTAAACCATAAGATCGGCGATACCCACGACGGTACCGCTACCATGGACTGGATGGAGCAGGAGCAGGAGCGTGGTATCACCATCACCTCCGCAGCTACCACCTGCCACTGGTCCGGCTCTACTCATCAGTTCCCGGAGCATCGTATCAACATCATCGACACCCCGGGCCACGTTGACTTTACCGTAGAGGTAGAGCGCTCCCTGCGTGTACTGGACGGTTCCGTAACCGTATTCTGTGCAAAGGGCGGCGTTGAGCCGCAGTCTGAGACCGTTTGGCATCAGGCTGACAAGTACAAGGTTCCGCGTATGGCGTTCGTAAACAAGATGGACATCATGGGTGCTGACTTCTACAACGTAGTCAACATGATGAAGGATCGTCTGAAGTGCAACGCTGTTCCGGTTCAGCTGCCGATCGGCTCTGAGGATACCTTCAAGGGTATCATCGACCTGATCACCATGCGCGCTGAGGTTTACTACGATGACCTCGGCAAGGATATCCGCGATGAGGATATTCCGGCTGACATGATGGAGAAGGCTCAGCAGTACCACGACGAACTGTGGGAGCACGTTGCTGAGCTGGACGAGGACCTCATGATGAAGTACCTCGAGGGCGAAGAGCTGACCATTCCGGAAGTTAAGGCTGCAATCCGCAAGGGCTGTATCGCCAACGAAATCGTTCCGGTACTCTGCGGCACCGCATACCGCAACAAGGGCGTACAGCCGCTGCTGGACGCTGTTATCGAATACATGCCGGCTCCGACCGACATCCCGGACATCAAGGGTGTAAACCCGCAGACCGACGAGGAGGATTCCCGTCCGTCTTCTGATGATGCGCCGTTCTCCGCGCTGGCGTTCAAGATCGCTACCGACCCGTTCGTTGGCCGTCTGACGTTCTTCCGCGTATACTCCGGCACCATCACCGCTGGTTCCTCCGTACTGAATGCTACCAAGGATCAGCGCGAGCGTCTGGGCCGTATTCTGCAGATGCACGCTAACCACCGTCAGGATATCGACTGCGTATATTCCGGCGATATCGCTGCGGGCATCGGCTTTAAGAACACCACCACCGGCGATACGCTGTGTGATGAGAAGCACCCGATCATCCTCGAGTCTATGGAGTTCCCGGACCCGGTTATCCGTGTTGCGATCGAGCCGAAGACCAAGGCTGGTCAGGAGAAGATGGGTATTGCGCTGGCTAAGCTGGCAGAAGAGGACCCGACCTTCAAGACCTACACCGATGAAGAGACCGGCCAGACCATTATCGCTGGTATGGGCGAGCTTCATCTGGAGATCATCGTTGACCGTCTGCTGCGCGAGTTCAAGGTAGAGGCTAACGTAGGTTCTCCTCAGGTTGCTTACAAGGAGACCATCCGCCGCTCCGCTGACGTTGATCAGAAGTACGCTCGTCAGTCCGGTGGTAAGGGCCAGTACGGCCATGTTAAGATCATCGTTGAGCCGAACGAGTCCGGCAAGGGCTACGAGTTCATCAACAAGATCGTTGGCGGTGCTATCCCGAAGGAATATATCGAGCCTGTTAATCAGGGTATCCAGGGCGCTATGCAGTCTGGTATCCTCGCAGGCTACCCGGTTGTTGACGTTAAGGTAACCCTGTATGATGGCTCTTACCACGAAGTCGACTCCTCTGAGATGGCGTTCAAGATCGCTGGTTCTATGGCGTTCAAGGAAGCTATGAAGAAGGCTGATCCGGTTCTGATGGAGCCGATCATGCAGGTTGACGTAATGGTACCGGAGGAGTACATGGGCGACGTTATCGGCGACCTGAACTCCCGTCGTGGTCAGATCCAGGGCATGGAGCCGCGCGGCGGCGTACAGGCTATCTCTGCCGGCGTTCCGCTGAGCGAGATGTTCGGTTACGCAACTGCTCTGCGTTCCCGCACTCAGGGCCGTGGCCAGTACACCATGCAGCCGAGCCACTACACTGAAGTGCCGAAGAGCATTCAGGAGAAGATCATCGACAACCGTACCAAAAACAACGACTAAAATCTGCTGCAGCCTATTGCATTTTTTCTCGAAATGCAGTAAAATAAATGCAACATGACTTTTAATTCATTTTACGAGGAGGATATCCACAATGGCAAAGGAAAAATTTGACCGTTCTCTGCCGCACGTTAACATTGGCACCATCGGCCACGTTGACCACGGCAAGACCACTCTGACCGCTGCAATCACCAAGGTTCTGGCTCTCGAGGGCGATGCTGAGTATCAGGCATACGACGCAATCGACAAGGCTCCGGAGGAGAAGGAGCGCGGCATTACCATCAACACCGCACACGTTGAGTATCACACCGCTAAGCGTCATTACGCTCACGTGGACTGCCCGGGCCATGCTGACTACGTTAAGAACATGATCACCGGCGCTGCTCAGATGGACGGTGCTATCCTGGTTGTATCCGCTGCTGACGGCCCGATGCCGCAGACCCGCGAGCACATCCTGCTGTCCCGTCAGGTAGGCGTTCCGTATATCGTTGTCTTCATGAACAAGGCTGATCAGGTAGACGACGAGGAGCTGCTCGACCTGGTTGAGATGGAGATCCGTGAGCTGCTGTCCTCTTACGATTTCCCGGGCGACGACGTTCCGGTAATCCGTGGTTCCGCTCTGAACGTTCTGACCTGCGATTCCAAGGATCCGAACGCTCCGGAGTACAAGTGCATCCACGAGCTGATGGACGCTGTTGACTCTTATATCCCGACCCCGGATCGTGCTGCTGACAAGCCGTTCATCATGCCGGTCGAGGACGTATTCTCCATCACCGGTCGTGGTACCGTAGCTACCGGCCGTGTAGAGCGTGGCCAGCTGAAGATGGGCGAGGAAGTTGAGATCGTTGGTCTGATGGACGCTCCGCGCAAGACCGTTGTAACCGGTATCGAGATGTTCCGCAAGCTGCTCGACTACGCTGAAGCAGGCGACAACATTGGTGCTCTGCTCCGCGGCATCCAGAAGAACGAGGTTGAGCGCGGTCAGGTTCTGGCTAAGCCGGGCTCCATTCACCCGCACACCAAGTTCCACGGTCAGGTATACGTTCTGAAGAAGGAAGAGGGCGGCCGTCATACTCCGTTCTTCAACAACTACCGTCCGCAGTTCTACTTCCGTACCACTGACGTAACTGGCGTTATCACTCTGCCGGAAGGCACTGAGATGTGCATGCCGGGCGATAACGTTGAGATGGACGTTGAGCTGATCACCCCGATCGCTATCGAGGAAGGCCTGCGTTTCGCTATCCGTGAGGGTGGCCGCACCGTAGGTTCCGGCGTCGTAACCGCTATCAACGCTTAATTTCAGTTAAGCAATAGCATAACGCAATTTACAAGCTCCCATGCTTCGGCATGGGAGCTTTTTTGTGCGTAAAATCCTCTTTCCTGCGCATACTATGCGAAGGAGGGATGCAATTATGTCGGAAAATCACGAAAACCGCTATCAGCTCCGGGCCGCCGCGAAGGCGTTCGAGTGGCTGCGCCGCAGCAAACCGGCAGTGGCCGCGAGGGAACAGGAAAAGATGAGCGAGGGTATCTCGCTGCCGCCCAATGAACGGGATTGCGGAATCGCCTGTTCCATGCAGGGCACCGATCGGGAAACGCTGAATGAGTGGTGCAAAGAACACGAAACCTGAAAAAGAGACGCGAAAGCGTCTCTTTTTCAGAAATGGAGAATTGAGAATGGAAAGTGAAATTTGGTTATCGTTCTATCATCACGTTCATTCTCCATTCTCAATTTTCAATTATTCCCGGATTTTCTGCTCGGTTTACTTATCCGAACAATTGTGCTATACTATATACTAACAAAGTATTCCCTCCGTGCATAGGCTGATAGCAGGAGGGAACGCTCATGTCTGTTTTTCTGCAATCGGTTCTGGCGGTATTTGCCGCGGTGGGATTTTACACCGTGCTGCACACGGTGTACGAGATCGTCTCCGCACGGCTGCTGCGGCTGCACGGCTCGGCGGAGCTGACGCTGTACGGCGATGGCTGCGATGCCGTCAGCGAACACCTGATCCGCGCGGCACTGCGCGTGCGGCGGCAGTATTTTCCCGGTCTGCTGATTACATTTGTCGAAATCGGCAGCGGACAGGGACAGAACATCGCCAAGTACATGGCGGCACGGCAGGACATAACCTATCTGGAATGACAAGTTGGGACGGTGGGACGTTGGACGAAAGAGAATATTTGATCGTGCGTGGCACGGTGCAGCAGATCGTTTACTACAACGACGAAAACGGCTATGCCGTGCTGCGCCTTGCTGCGGAAAACGGAGCCGAGGTCACGGCGACCGGCACGTTTCCCAACATTGGACTGGGTGAGGAGGTCATTCTGACCGGCTGCTGGGTGACGCACCCGACCTACGGCGAGCAGTTTGCGACCGAGGCGTTTGAGCGCCGGCTGCCGACCTCGGTGCGCGGCATCGCGGAGTACCTCGGTTCGGGTCTGATTCGCGGAATCGGTCCGCGGCTGGCGGCAAAAATTGCGGAAAAGTTCGGTGAGGACACGTTTGACATTCTTATGCACGAGCCGGAGCGTCTGTCGGAGCTGCGCGGCATTACCGATCGCAAGGCGAAGGAGATCGGCCGTCAGTTCACTGAACAGAGCGAAATGCGCCTGCTGATGGACTTTCTGAGCGAACACGGTCTGCCGGTCGCGCTCACGCCGCTGCTGTACAAGCGCCTGCACGACAGCGCCATCGACGCGCTGTGCGAGAACCCGTATCTGCTGTGTGACCCATACTATGATGTGGATTTCAAGCTGGCGGACGGTCTGGCGATGGAGCTTGGGCTGTCGCTGCTGAGCGATGAGCGCGTGGACGCGGGCATTCTGTATACGCTGACCTTCAACCTGAACAACGGCCACACATTCATCCCGGTGGAGAAGCTGCTGTACGCGGTGTGCATGCTGCTGAGCGACGATGACGTGGTCGTGGACGAGGACCGGGCGCTGCACGGCATTGCCCGTCTGGAGGAGAAGGGGCGGCTGGTGCGTGAGCACATCGCAGGCCGCGACGCGGTCTATCTGCGCGATATGCACGACGCGGAGGCCTACCTTGCCGAAATGCTCGGCTGCATGGCAGAGCGCAATTATGAGTACGATTTTGACGTGGATGAGCTGCTTTCCGCGCTTTTGGAGAGCAGTGAGTTCACTTTTTCCGAGAAACAGCAGCTTGCGATTTCAACGGCTGCACGCAATGGTCTGGTTATCCTGACCGGCGGCCCGGGCACCGGCAAAACGACCACGGTGCGCGGCATCCTGCAGGTGTTTGAGGCACTGGGACTGGACACGCTGCTCGCCGCGCCGACCGGCCGCGCGGCAAAACGTCTTTCCGACCTGACCGGCATGGAGGCGAAAACTATTCACCGGCTGCTCGAGGCAGGCTTTGCGGGCGGCGGACGCACGGTGTTTGCCCGCAGTGTGACCAATCCGCTCGAGTGCGACGCGGTCATTCTGGACGAGGTGTCCATGGTGGACATCACGCTCATGCAGGCGCTCATCAATGCGCTGCCGCACGGTGCGCGGCTCGTGCTCGTCGGTGATGCCGATCAGCTGCCGCCGGTCGGTCCGGGCAACTTCCTGCGCGACCTGATCACCTCACATCGGGTGCCGACCATTCAGCTGACCGAGATTTTCCGTCAGGCGCAGCAGTCCGACATTGTAATGAACGCGCACGCGGTCAACGCGGGTGAAATGCCCAGGCCATCCGGCGCGGACGGCGACTTTTTCATCATGAAACGGGCGGATCCGACGTCTGTTATCGAAACGGTGGCACAGCTTTGCGCCCAGAGACTGCCCAAGCACTACGGCTTTACTCCTGCACAGATACAGGTGCTTTCGCCTGCCAAGCGGCACGGCAGCGGAACCATTCCGCTCAACCGCCGTCTGCAGGAGGCGCTCAATCCGCCGAGTGAAAGCAAGCTGGAAAAGCGCTTCGGAGACACCATTTTCCGCGAGGGCGACCGCGTGATGCAGGTGCGAAACAACTACGACATCGTGTGGGAAAAGCAGGGGGACGACGAGCAGGGAACCGGCGTGTTCAACGGCGACGTCGGCGAGATCATCCGCATTTTTCCGCAGCAGGAGTGCATGGTGATTCGCTTTGACGACCGCATTGCGACCTACACCTTCGATATGCTGAACGAGCTGGAGCTGGCGTATGCCGTCACCGTACATAAATCGCAGGGCAGCGAGTTTGACGCGGTGGTGCTCGCTCTGTCGGACGGTCTGCCGCGCAAGCTGCTCACGCGCAACATTCTCTATACCGCGATCACACGCGCGAAGCGCCTGCTCGTTATCGTCGGCAGTCAGGATGTGGTAGCGTATATGGTAAATAACAACCAGAAGGGCAGACGGTACAGCGCGCTGAAAGCCCGTCTTAGGTTAGCCGAAACTCAGTAAAAGGTGCTGATAAAATGCAGAAGAAAGAGAAAAATACCCGCAAGGGATTTACGCTGGTGGAATTGATCGTTGTGCTGGTCATTCTGGCGATCCTTGCGGCATTTATGATACCGGCGCTGATACAGTATATCGAGAGAAGTCTGGAGGCATCCGACCTTATCGAGGTGCGGGCGGCGTATGTTGATGTGCTGGCTGCGGTTACGGAGCAGGACAGAGACAACATGAGCAAGACGGTCAAGCTGAAGCAGAAGCAGGATGACTGGCAGTCGAGAGATCCCATTACAATTGCAGGCGTTACCCATTATAAGGATGAAGGCGATACCGCGAACTGGAAAGGAATCCCTACCGCGGGCGGAGAATGCGAAGTGTACTATGACAGCGCAAAGGCTGTGATCGTGTTTGACTGGAAAGGCAAGAGCACACCGGGCGGCACGATCGACTGGAACGAGAATCTGCACGGCATACTCGATCGGACCGGCATTTTGCCGAAACTGAACTATAATCAGTATTTTGAGATCGACTCGAAGTGCACCAATTCCACTATGGTGCCCGAGGTGAAGAAACAGATCGGAAGCGACAGCCTGCTGAACAATGGCACATGGGCGTTTCTCGGCAGTTCCACGAACGAGAGCAACCGCTATTTGTTCTGGACATCGGTCGATACAGATACCGTCGGTGCGGGCAAGCAGATACCGGTCATTGTCAGCCGGGCGAGCGGCGGCTTTTACATCTCCGAAACGATTACCGCGGCTCGGAGCAACAAGGACAAAAGCTATGTTGCGATTGCGGACCATATCAACAGTTTCAACACCTTTAAGGATTATACCACAGGAACGAAATATGACACGCTGGCGGAGGCGTATGCAGCCTATAAAGAACAGGTGGAAAGCAATGCAAAATATACTCCGTATAAGGACACGCTGCCGGAGTGATGCCGTTTTCTCTGTCGAATTTTCGGTATTTGCCCCGGAGTCTTGCAAATGGCGCACAAAATCTGTATAATGGTAATACTGTCAATCCACGCGAACAGAGCGCGGAGAAAGGAATGAAATATGGCTTCTTTTCTGCAAAGAATCGCGAAAAAGATGTCGCTTTTTTCGAGCGATATCGGCATCGACCTCGGTACGGCAACCGTGCTGGTCTATGTCAAGGGCAAGGGCGTTGTACTTAACGAGCCGTCCGTTGTGGCGGTGGACAAGGTTTCCGGCAAAATCCTTGCCGTGGGCGAGGAAGCGCAGAGCATGCTTGGCCGTACACCGGGCAACATTGTCGCCATCCGTCCGCTGCGCGAGGGCGTTATTTCGGATTACGAGATGACCGAGCGCATGATCAAGGAATTCATCGCAAAGGTGCAGGGCATCCACCTGTTCAAGCCGAATGTGGTCATTTGCGTGCCGTCCATCATCACCGAGGTGGAGGAGCGTGCCGTCATTGATGCGGGCACGCAGGCGGGCGCAAAGCGCGTTTTTCTGGTCGAGGAGCCGGTCGCGGCGGCCATCGGCGCGGGCATCAACATCAACAGGGCCAACGGCAATCTGGTGGTCGATATTGGCGGCGGCACGACCGACGTGGCGGTTATTTCGCTCGGCGGCATTGTCGAGTCCACGTCCATCAAGGTCGCGGGCGATAAGTTCGACGAGGCCATTGTCAAGTACGTCCGCCGTAAGCACAATGCGCTGATCGGCGACCGTACGGCAGAGGAGATCAAGCGCACGGTCGGCTGTGTGTATCCGCGCAGCGAGGAAGCGATCATGGAGGTCAGGGGACGCTGTCTGATGACCGGTCTGCCGCGCACGTTTACCGTAAGCTCGAGTGAGATTCTCGATGCGCTCGAGGAGGTCTCCTCAGCGATCGTCGAGGCGGTGCACTGGGTGCTCGAGCGCACACCTCCCGAGCTGACCGGCGACATTTCCGCCAACGGCATCACCATGACAGGCGGCGGTTCGCTGATCTGGGGCTTTGATAAGCTGATCGCCTCCAAGACCGGCATTCCGACGCGCGTTGCGGACGAAGCGGTTTCGTGCGTAGCGTACGGTACCGGCAACTGTCTGGAAAACCTGTCGAAAATGCAGGACGGCACGATGAATCTGTCGCGGCAAAGACAAATGAAAGCGCGCTGACGCTTTATAGGGGGGGTATCCATCCCCCTGTATGCAATTTGCAAGCAAATTGAAATTTTTAACATGGGCTTTATTGTGGGGTAGGTGAATCTTGATGAGTAAAAACGTAGTTGCAACCATTCGAGAGGACGCACCGTTCGTACCG
>OGXF01002403.1_pt1 | contig 10530 bp, 7 predicted proteins | sample 1576191 | NCBI WGS metagenome assembly OGXF01 (sample SAMEA3541545, study PRJEB24748) | human gut metagenome | biome: human gut; feature: human-associated habitat; material: faeces | place: China | collected 2012
GAATGCGTTTATACATGGAAGAGCCCTTTCGGACCCTATTGAACTAAATCCCAATGTAATAATACATCAATGACATAGCTTCGTCACATCTGTAATCGTAAGATTTTGTTCGATTGCATTTGTGACAGGGCTGTGTTATTCTAAAAATAAAAGGAGGCAGGGGCATGAAAAACTTATTGGAACAGCTGTATGCAGGGGAACTGGTTCCCGCAGAATTAAAAATAGAAGGAAATGAGGAATACGAGGCGCTTTGCAGGAAATCCCTGGAAGAAATAGAAAACTTTACAGAAAAGCTGGATAAAGAAAGCCGGAAAGAATTTCAAAATGTATTAGATACTTACCTGGAATTAACTTATTTTGAAAAACGGCAGTCATTCTGTGACGGATTCCGAATTGGCGCAGGTGTTATGTGTGAAGTATTCCATGATAGATCAGTTAGAAGTAATTTATAAATAATTGCTTATAAATATTAATAAGTATGACTTTACAATAAAAACTATACAATTGTAAAAAAAGTATCGCAATATTACGAAGAATATTGACAATTTAAAAGAGCGTGCTATAATAAGGTCTGTATTTGAGACTTTAATAACCGGGAATCATCAAATGGAGGAGATGTATTATGAAGGGAAAGAAGATCATCAGTGCAGCATTAGCAGGTGTTATGGCGCTCTCATTAACAGCATGTGGAGGCGGTTCCGCGCAGGAAACAACAGCGGCTCCTGCAGCTGGTTCTAAGGCAGAAGAAACCACAGCTGCAGCAGAAGGCTCAGAAGCAGCCACTGGTGAAGGCGTAACTAAAGAAGACTTAAAGGTTGGCTTTATTTTCATCGGTGATGAAAACGAAGGTTATACAGCCGCTCATTACAAGGGCGCAAAAGAAATGCAGGAAGCATTAGGATTAAATGATGACCAGCTGATCGTAAAATGGAATATTCCGGAAGATGAGACAGCAAAGGACGCAGCAATGGACTTGGCGGATCAGGGATGCCAGATCGTATTTGCAAACAGTTTTGGCCATGAATCATATGTAATAGAAGCTGCAAAAGAATATCCGGAGGTCCAGTTCTGCCACGCAACCGGTTTCCAGGCAGCAGGCAGCGGACTTTCCAATATGCATAACTTCTTCACATCTATTTACGAAGCACGCTATGTATCTGGTGTAGTTGCAGGCCTTAAGTTAAATCAGATGATCGAAGATGGTACTGTAAAAGAAGATGCCTGCAAGATCGGTTATGTAGGTGCTTATCCATATGCTGAGGTTATCAGCGGTTACACCTCTTTCTTCTTAGGTGCACGTTCTGTTTGCCCATCCGCTACTATGGAAGTTAAATACACCAACAGCTGGGCAAGCTTTGACCTGGAGAAAGAAGCAGCAGACGCCCTGATCTCTGATGGCTGTGTACTGATCAGCCAGCATGCAGATACCACTGGTGCCCCAACCGCCTGCGAGACAGCGGGAGTTCCTTGTGTAGGCTATAATATTTCCATGATCGCAACTGCTCCTGACCAGGCACTTACTTCTGCAAGCAACAACTGGGGCATTTATATGACCTATGCTGTACAGTCTGTACTGGATGGAACTGAGATTCCTGCTGACTGGTGCAAGGGCTTCTCTGATGGCGCAGTTCTTATAACTGAGTTAAATGACAAGGCAGTTGCTCCTGGAACAAAGGAAAAGGTAGAAGAAGTAGAAGCTAAGTTAGCAAGCGGCGAGCTTCATGTATTTGATACTTCTACATGGACTGTAAATGGTGAGACACTGGATAGCTATAAGAAAGACGGAAGCGACATTGAGTACATTTCTGACGGATATTTCCATGAGTCTGAATTTGCTTCTGCACCGGCATTTGATATTCTTATCGATGGTATCAAAACCATTGACAACTAATAGGTCAACAAATAATATTGCTCTTTCGAGTAAATGAAAGCTTTAGAAAGCGGAGTCACCATTTGTCTGGCTCCGCTTTCTTGAATCGTAAAAATATCATTGAACGCGCGAAAAAGGAGGTTTTGCCTGGTGAGCGAATCATATGCCATTGAGCTGAAGAACATTACAAAACGGTTTGGCAAAGTAACAGCCAACGACAAAGTATGCCTGTCCGTAAAGAAGGGAGAGATATTATCCATTCTGGGAGAAAATGGAAGTGGAAAGACCACTCTTATGAACATGATATCCGGTATTTATTATCCGGACGAAGGACAGATCCTGGTAAATGGAAAAGAGGTGACTATCCGTTCGCCAAAGGACTCCTTTGCTTTAGGAATCGGTATGATCCATCAGCATTTTAAGCTGGTAGATGTGCTGACTGCGGCAGAAAATATTATTTTAGGACTTTCTGGAAAAGAAATACTGGATATGAAAAGTGTTGCGGCAAAGATCAATGAACTGACCAGCCGCTATGGCTTTGATCTGGATCCAAACCAGAAAATATACACTATGTCCGTGTCGCAGAAACAGACAGTAGAAATTGTCAAACTGCTTTACCGCGGTGTGGATATCCTGATCCTGGATGAGCCTACAGCGGTTCTGACACCACAGGAAACGGAAAAGCTGTTTACTGTCCTTCGCAATATGCGTGAAGCTGGTCATTCCATTATCATCATCACCCATAAGCTTCATGAGGTTTTATCCCTTTCTGACCGTGTTTCCGTTCTGCGAAAAGGCGCTTATATTGGTACTGTTCAGACAAAAGACGCCACAGAAGCTTCTCTTACAGAGATGATGGTAGGCAAGAAGGTTGCTTTAAATATCGAACGTCCTGAACCGGTGAACCCACAGAAACGTCTGGTAATGGAACATATGACCTGTGTGGATAAAGAGGGTGTAAAGACTCTGGATGACGCAGGATTTACAGCCTACAGCGGCGAGATTTTAGGAATTGCAGGAATTGCAGGAAGCGGCCAGAAAGAGCTGTTGGAGGCCATTGCAGGGCTTCAGCCAATGGAGGACGGAACCATCCGGTATTATCCTCCGGAAGGTGGAGAAGAGACTCTATCCGGCATGAGTCCGGCGGCTATCCGCAAACTGGGCATTAAGCTTTCCTTTGTTCCTGAGGACCGTCTGGGAATGGGTCTGGTGGCAGCCATGGGCATGACTGACAATATGATGCTTCGGGGCTATAAAAAGGGTATGCCTTTCTTTACAGACAGGAAAACGCCAAAAACAATGGCTGAGCAGCTGATCAAAGAGCTGGAGATCGTTACTCCCGGTGTCTCTACACCTGTTGGACGTCTATCTGGCGGAAATGTACAGAAGGTACTGGTAGGACGTGAGATATCATCAGATCCCCGTGTACTTATGGTAGCATATCCGGTGCGCGGTCTGGATATCAACTCTTCCTATACGATCTATCATTTATTAAATGAACAGAAAAAGCAGGGAGCGGCGGTTATCTGCGTAGGTGAAGACCTGGACGTGCTCCTGGAGCTTTGCGACCGCATTCTGGTGCTTTGCGGTGGAAAAGTAAGCGGGATCGTAGACGGAAGAACAGCTACAAAAGAAGAAATAGGACTTATGATGACAAAGACAGGAGGCGGACAGGATGAGTAAGGAAATAAGTGGAGTTACGAATAAAGAGCCTCTGATGCATATTTCCAAGCGGGACGGCATTGAAACATGGAAGAGCTGGCTGATCCGCATGATTGCAGTGCTGTTATCACTGGTAGTTTGTGCAGGAGTGATCGTGGCTCTTACCGGTTTAAATCCGATTGAAGTATATAAGGGCATTTTTGACGGCGCTATTGGCACTAAGCGCCGTGCGTGGATGACTATCCGTGATACACTGGTGCTTTTGTGTATCGCAGTTGGTATTACCCCGGCATTTAAAATGCGTTTCTGGAACATTGGTGCAGAAGGCCAGGTACTTATCGGCGGTGTTACCTCAGCTGCTATGATGATCTATCTGGGAAATTCCCTTCCTCCTGTAATATTATTTCCCTTAATGTTCCTTGGCAGTGCAGCAGCAGCTATGATCTGGGGCGTGATTCCGGCATTTTTCAAGGCTTACTGGAATACAAATGAGACACTGTTTACCCTGATGATGAACTATGTTGCAACCCAGGTCATTACCTATTGTATTATTTTCTGGGAAAATCCAAAGGGCTCCAACTCTGTAGGAACTATTAACTCCACTACAAAGGGCGGCTGGATCCCAAAGCTTTTTGGTCTGGACTATGGCTGGAACCTGGTGATCGTACTGGCTCTGACTGTTGCTATGTTCATTTACTTAAAATACAGCAAACAGGGATATGAGATCGCAGTTGTAGGTGAAAGTGAAAATACAGCCCGCTATGCAGGAATCAATGTAAAATGTGTTATCCTGCGCACCATGGCGCTGTCCGGTGCTATCTGCGGTATTGCAGGCTTTATCATTGTTGGCGGCGCAAGCCACACCATTTCCACCAGTACAGCAGGCGGCAGAGGCTTTACAGCCATCATTGTTTCCTGGCTGAGCAAATTCAATACCTTTGTGATGATCCTGGTATCCTTCTTTCTGGTGTTCATGCAAAAAGGTGCAGGACAGATCGCGTCCCAGTTTAACTTAAACGAAAATGCCTCAGATATCATCACCGGTATTATCTTGTTCTTTATCCTGGGCTGCGAGTTCTTTATTAACTACAAAGTGGGATTCAGGAGCAGGAAAAAGAGGGGAAAATAGGAGGTGGATATATGGGATTATTGATTATTTTTATGCAGAAGGCCATTGGACAGGGAATCGGTATCCTTTATGGTGCTTTAGGTGAGATATTAACAGAAAAATCCGGAAATCTGAATCTGGGTATTCCCGGAATGATGTATATGGGAGGCATCGCCGGACTGATCGGTGCTTTCCTTTATGAAAACAGCAGCGCTGCGCCAAATGGAGCTGTGGGAGTTCTTATTTCTTTCCTGTGCGCATTTTTATGTGCGGCCTTAGGCGGGCTGGTCTACAGTGTGCTGACCATTACCTTACGTGCCAACCAGAATGTAACCGGTCTGGCACTTACTACTTTCGGTGTTGGCTTCGGCAATTTCTTTGGTGGTTCTCTTTCCAAGCTGGCAGGGGGTGTTGGACAGATCTCTGTTGCAGTGACTGGTGCGGCTTTTAAGAAACAGATCCCGGTACTTTCCGGCTTTGGTGCAGTGGGACAGATGCTGTTTTCATATGGATTCTTAACTTATCTGGCCATCATCCTGGCACTGGTGCTGGCATTTTTCCTTGGAAAGACCAGAAAAGGACTGAACCTGCGGGCAGTAGGTGAAAGCCCGGCTACATCAGATGCGGCTGGCATCAATGTTACTGTATATAAATATCTGGCAACCTGTATTGGCGGCGGCATCAGCGGTCTTGGCGGTTTATACTTTGTTATGGAATATTCCGGAGGAACCTGGACTAACAATGGTTTTGGTGACAGAGGCTGGCTGGCTATCGCCCTTGTTATCTTTGCTCTCTGGAAGCCTGTAAATGCTATCTGGGGCTCGATCCTCTTTGGCGGCCTTTATATACTGTATCTTTATATTCCGGGACTGGACCGCGGCGCCCAGGAGATCTTTAAGGCACTGCCTTATGTAGTAACCATTATCGTACTGGTATTTACAAGTCTGAGAAAGAAAAGGGAATATCAGCCGCCGGCAAGTCTGGGACTGGCATATTTCCGTGAGGAACGATGAGAGGATTAATTGAACGGTATGTAAGGGAAATGGTAAAAATCCCCAGCACTTCCAATACAGAGATGGAAAAAAACTGTGCAGACTATATTGCAGAGGAACTGGCAAAGCAGCCTTATTTTAAGGAGCATCCAGAGCAGACAGGAAAATATCCGCTGCCAGAGGACAGCTTAGGCCGGTCTGTGCCCTGGGGGCTGGTAAAAGGAAATGGCGGATCCCGTAAGACCATTATTCTTACAGGTCATTATGACGTAGTGGACACAGAAGAGTATGGAAATGAGCGAGCTCTGGCCTATGATGTGGAAAAATGGGAAAATCTGGGAAAATCTGGAAATGTTCTGCCTGGTATGCCCGATGAGGTAAAAGAAGATTTCCTTTCTGGTGACTGGATGTTTGGCAGAGGGATCGCGGATATGAAAGGCGGGCTTTCTGTTGGGCTGGTGTTATTGGATTGGTATGGGAAAATAGTGGCTGAGGCAGAGGGGAAAGCTCGTAGTGTGGCCGTTTCTGAAGCGGAGGTTGCCTCTGAACTGGGGGATGCCTCTGGAATATCCGGCAACCTCCTGTTTGTAACTGTACCAGATGAAGAAGGTTACTCCGCCGGAATGCGTGGTGCTGTGCCATTTTTAAATGAGGTAAAAGAACGCTTTGACCTGGAATATACTGCACTTATCGATCTGGAACCGGCTTCTATGGAAAATGGGGCAAAGACCATTTATACAGGTTCTGTTGGAAAAACAATGCCTGCTGTTCTGGTCCAGGGCGTAAAAGCCCATGTATTAAACTGCTTCCATGGTGTCAGCTCCTTGGGCGTTTTAAGCAGCTTTTTCATGAAAACAGAGCTGGCACCGGAATTTGCGGAAAAAAGCACTGCGGAGATCTGCCCGCCGCCAACCTGGTTCTGTCTCCGTGACCGGAAAGAAGGCTATGATGTGTCTGTGCCTTTCAGGGCTGGCGGATACATGAGCATGCTTGGTTTTGAGAAAACACCGGATGAAGTGATAAAACGGCTGAAAGCGCTGGGAAGAGAAAGCTTTGAAGAATATGCCCGGGGAATGGAAGAAAAGTGGAAAGCAGTAAACTGCAGCCCCTTCAAGTGTCCCGGCGCAGCAGCCGCTGCAGAAGCAGAAGTTCTTACAGTCAGTGAGTTGCTGGCATACTGCCGCAAAGAACAGGGAGAAGCCTTTACTACCTGGTTTTCAGAAACTTATAAGGCCCAGAAAGCCCGCCTGGATAAAGGCGAGACCAATTTCCCGTCTGCCACTCTTGATTTTATGGAACAGCTGTTAAACCAGTCGAAAATCTCCGGCCCGGTCATGCTTCTTGGCTTTGCGCCTCCATTTTATCCTGCTGTAGACAGTGGGGAAGAAGGAAAACTGCTTTTTGAAGAGATGAAAAAAGCAGCGGAAAAAGAAGGAGTTTCCCTGAAATGCCATGAATATTTTTGTGGTATCTCTGACTTAAGCTACTGCGGTGGAATGGACAAGGAAGAACTGGCTGCCTATGCAGCCCAGACACCATTATGGGGCAGTGCCTATGCTATGGATATAGAAGCAATGGCAAGATTAAAGATCCCATCCATGCTCTTTGGGCCATTGGGAAAAGACATCCATACCCGGTGGGAGCGTGTAAATAAAGCCAGTTTATATGAAAAAACGCCGGCTGTATTAAAAAACTTTATCGAACAAATGTTTGATAAATAAATATGAATGTGGTATACTAAAAAGCGCAGGGAGAAATTTGCCCTGCGCTTTTCATCATCTGCTGCTTGTAAAATGTGAGTAGTGGATGGATCACGTTATTGATTTTGAGAAACATTTATGTGCTTTCGGAATCTTTTCGCAAAATCAGGCACAGAAAGATTCCGAGAGAACATTACTAGAAAAAGGAGTCATAGCATGCCAAAGCAGTATATAAAAATACGCGGCGCAAATGAGCACAATCTTAAAAATATATCCGTAGATATCCCAAGAGATGAATTGGTGGTCCTCACCGGACTTTCCGGTTCCGGCAAGTCATCTCTGGCTTTTGATACTATTTACGCAGAGGGCCAGAGACGTTATATGGAGTCTCTGTCTTCCTATGCAAGGCAGTTCTTAGGACAGATGGAAAAACCGGAAGTAGAAAGCATAGAAGGTCTTTCACCGGCTATTTCCATTGACCAGAAATCCACTAACAGGAATCCACGTTCTACGGTAGGAACTGTGACGGAGATCTATGACTATATGCGTCTTCTCTATGCCCGTATCGGTATCCCACACTGTCCAAAGTGTGGCAGGGAGATCCACAAACAGACCATCGACCAGATGGTAGACCAGATCATGGCTATGCCAGAGCGGACCAGGATACAGCTTTTAGCTCCGGTTGTCCGGGGAAGAAAGGGCGAACATGTTAAAGTACTGGAACAGGCCAGAAAAAGCGGCTACATGCGTGTTCGTATTGACGGGAATCTGTACGAGCTTTCAGAGGAGATCAAATTAGAGAAAAATATTAAGCACAATATTGATATCATTGTAGACCGTCTGGTAGTAAAAGAGGGGATTGAAAATCGTCTGACAGACTCTATTGAAACGGTTATGTCCTTAAGCAACGGCCTGATGACTGTAGATGTGATCGGCGGGGAACCGGTGAATTTCAGCCAGAGCTTTTCCTGTCCGGACTGTGGTATCAGTATTGATGAAGTAGAACCCAGGAGCTTTTCCTTCAATAACCCCTTTGGCGCATGTCCGGAGTGCTTCGGTTTAGGCTATAAGATGGAATTTGATGAGGATCTGATGATCCCGGATAAATCTCTTTCTATCTCCCAGGGAGCTATCGTGGTTATGGGGTGGCAGTCCTGTACAGACAAGGGAAGCTTTACCAGAGCTATTTTAGATGCCCTGGCAGAAGAATATCATTTCAGCCTGGATACCCCATTTCAGGATTATCCAAAGGAGATCCATGATATCATCATCTACGGCACCGGCGGTCGTGAGGTAAAAGTCCGTTATAAGAGCCAGAGGGGCGAAGGCATTTACGATGTGGCTTTTGAAGGGCTTATTGAAAATGTAAACCGACGATATAAAGAGACATTTTCAGAAAACTCCAAGGCAGAATATGAAACTTATATGAGGATCACTCCATGTCCGGCATGTAAGGGACAGCGACTGAAAAAGGAGTCTCTGGCAGTTACAGTAGGCGGTCTGAACATTTACCAGGCCACCAACATGTCCATTGTGAAATTTAAGGAATTTATGGATAAGCTGACACTGACACCTATGCAGCAGACCATTGGTGCCTCTATTTTAAAAGAGATCAGGGCACGCATCAGCTTCCTTATTGATGTGGGGCTGGATTATCTTTCACTTTCCCGTGCTACGGGCACACTTTCCGGCGGTGAAGCCCAGAGAATTCGCCTGGCGACTCAGATCGGTTCTGGTCTGGTGGGAGTAGCTTATATTCTGGATGAGCCGAGTATCGGACTTCACCAGAGAGATAATGATAAATTGCTGAAAACTTTACTGCATCTGCGTGATCTGGGAAACAGCGTTCTGGTAGTAGAACACGATGAAGATACCATGCGTGCAGCGGACTGCATTGTGGATATCGGACCGGGAGCCGGGGAACATGGTGGACAGATTATTGCAGTGGGAACTGCAGAAGAGATCATGAAGAACCCGGATTCCATAACAGGTGCCTATCTCAGCGGCCGCCTGCAGATCCCGGTTCCTGATCAGCGGAGAACACCAACCGGCTGGATCACAGTGCGTGGTGCAGAAGAGAATAACCTGAAAAAGATCGATGTTTCCTTCCCACTGGGAGTGATGACCTGCGTTACCGGTGTATCCGGTTCCGGTAAAAGCTCTCTTGTAAACGAGATCCTATATAAATCCCTTGCAAAGAAGTTAAACCGTGCAAGGACCATTCCTGGAAAGCATAAATGCATTGAAGGAGTGGAGCAGTTAGATAAGATCATTGCCATTGACCAGTCCCCAATTGGACGTACTCCACGTTCCAATCCGGCTACATATACCGGTGTATTTGACCTGATCCGTGACCTGTTCGCCTCTACAGCAGACGCAAAGGCAAAAGGCTATAACAAGGGAAGATTCAGCTTTAACGTAAAAGGCGGCCGGTGCGAAGCCTGCTCCGGCGATGGTATCATTAAGATCGAGATGCACTTCCTTCCGGATGTATATGTGCCATGTGAAGTCTGCGGCGGAAAGCGTTATAACCGTGAAACACTGGAGGTAAAATACAAGGGAAAGAGCATTTATGATGTCCTGGATATGACCGTGGAAGATGCCTTGAAATTCTTTGAAAATGTGCCTTCCATTACCAGAAAGATCCAGACATTATACGATGTAGGTCTTGGTTATGTCCGTCTGGGTCAGCCGTCTACGGAACTTTCCGGTGGTGAAGCCCAGCGTATTAAGCTGGCTACGGAGCTTTCCAAGCGCAGCACCGGAAAGACTATTTATATCCTGGATGAGCCTACCACGGGACTGCATTTTGCTGATGTCCACAAGCTGATCGAGATCCTTCGCCGTTTATCTGAGGGTGGAAATACGGTTGTAGTTATTGAACATAACCTGGATGTGATCAAAACCGCAGATTATATCATTGATATCGGCCCTGAAGGTGGTGATAAGGGGGGAACCGTCATTGCCAAAGGAACTCCTGAAGAAGTAGCAGAAAGCCCGGTTTCCTATACGGGAAAATATGTGAAAAGATATCTGGGACATTGATCATTACGGTGGGATATTAGGATTTAGTTCAATAGGGTCCGAAAGGGCTCCTCCATGTATAAACACATTCACGGCAATTTTGTCCATTTTGCTCCGCCGCCGATTAGTCAGGTCTCCGGCAAACTCGCTCACTGCGTTCGCTCAAACAGTGCC
>OGXF01002413.1_pt1 | contig 10488 bp, 14 predicted proteins | sample 1576191 | NCBI WGS metagenome assembly OGXF01 (sample SAMEA3541545, study PRJEB24748) | human gut metagenome | biome: human gut; feature: human-associated habitat; material: faeces | place: China | collected 2012
ATCAAGGTATCGGAACTTGTTGCCCTTGCTAAAATCTTCCACACCGATATCAACGTATTCTTTTCCGGGCTTCTCTAAACCGGAAAAGCAGCCACTTCTTAAATTTCTCTTGTACAATCGCTTTTTCTTATTCTCTCCGCTTTTCTCCAACTGATTCTCTCATTTTGTTTTGGTATATTTTTGTCTCACTTTTACAACCGATTGTATTCCTAATCCCATGTAAAATCAATAGAAAAAGTGCAAAAAGTGAGACAAATCTGCCAACACTATTTGCAGGAGGGATTAGAAATATGCCGAAACCGAAAACATCCACCGGGGAGAAAAACCTGATCAGCCAAAGGCTCATTGAACTCCGCCGCCAGCATAATATGTCACAGCGGCTCTTAGCCTACCAGCTTCAGCTGAATGGGTATGATATGGATAAAAATGTGATTACCAGAATTGAAACCAATAAGCGCTACGTCACAGATGTAGAATTAAAAGCACTTACTGAAATTTTTCATGTTTCCTATGAGTATCTCATCGAGGGAAAAGAAAAGTCATAGCACTCCTTGACCAGAGACTATGACTCTTCTTTATACTAACTCATTAATTGTACAATAACCAACTCTCAAATTTTTAATCTATATTCAATGAAAATCCTTGATCATATCCTTACTCAAGAAATTTAACAAATAATGTTCTTTTTATCACACTATATTTGAGAATCAATTTTATTTAGCGAAAAATCTCCACTCTTTTTACAGATTATCCTTAATTTATGCGGCAATTTTATTTTATGAGAACTTAACTTATAAGACCAAATCATCATATTAAGTAATTCCTGTTGAGAAATTGATGCCCCCGATCCGCCATCAAAACGAGTTAATCCTGATCCTAAAATAGGTATACATACATCTGTCTGCCCATAATATGTATCTATTTCCTCCCACAATATCGTCAGACATTCCAAATATTCATCACGTGTTAATCTCCCCAATCCCTTTTTATCTAATTTAGCAAATGCCAATAATAAGTCATCTCCATTTGGCACTATTCTGCCTGACTCATACCTTTCCTTATTTTGATACTTCGATCTGCTCTTGATAGGATTTAGTTGTGAACCAGATATTAATGATTGAATATTTAAATTGGGGTTACTCTTTAAATATTGTCCACAAATAGACGTTGGTTTTATATCAGCAGGCGCATCTCCTACCTTTGTTGAAAAACATTCATCAAAGTTAATTACCTTCTTACATTTTTTTATTTTAAGCAAATCACCATATTCAACTGTAATCTGATAATTATCCCCCTTCATGCTAACTTTTTTTCGTAAACATAGGTAGATTCCATATATAACTGCTACAATCCCCCATACAAGCGCAAAAGCCAACATACGATTTATGATAATATTAATTTCTGAAATATTTATATAAATCCACGTAAATTGTTCAAAAGATTCCTTTGGAATCAACGTAATCTTTTGAAAGACAGCTTCTGGAACAAAGGTAAAAACTGCTGAAATAATTGCAAAAGCATATGCTGCACTCTTTTTAAATAAGTTACTCAAAAACCAAGCACCTCTTTTATATACGAGTAATCACCTACCTTGTCCCCTAAAATATTTTTAGTCCAAAAAGGTCTCGCTTCTTTTTCATACGCTTTCATATAAGAAGGAAGCCAGGTCGATTCTTTCCTTGATGAATTATAAACTATAATAATTTTTTTATTTCGTTTTTCAGCTTGTTTAAATTCATGTTTCAAATATGAGTATGAATTAATGCATCCTACATCATCATTTTCACCTGGAGTAGATGTAAAAGCTACTTTACAAGGCTTCGTTCCATTTGTATTCTGCTTATAAGGTGTACAACTACACAAACTTTGACTATTGTTTACCCTTCTACAAGAACTCCCCGCTGTACGTAATGCTGTTTTATTCCCAACCACAAATATAACTGCTGATGAAGCATTAATTTGAGCATTAAACTCTTTTTTCAAATCACATATTCGACAATCAGAATCTTTTGATACACTTCCAGATGCCACTTGAGACATATCAATAAAATCAACTTTATGAAGATTATCCTGTCCCCATTTATTTAATTCTTTCACAACTTCACGATCTCCATCATTTTCAGAATAGTCTGCACTTATGTATACTTGTTTACTCATATGTGTGTCCTCCCAGTCTTCATCACTATTAGCACTCAAATCAAACGAGTGCTAATAATATTGTACCACTAATTAACTGTTATTACAAGTAACTATTTGCTAAAAATTCTTGATCTTTCTAACCAATATCCTCATTCAAAATATACCTTAAACTTCATTAAATCATAAGTACTTAATAACTTCTGAAATCCGAGATAACATATCCAAAATTAAAAATCATAAACAAGAACTTTAATTTAAAAAACCTGCTACAAGGATGTCTTTCCTCATACCAGATATCAATACTTTCTTCCTACTCCATACACATTTTTTCTCATTACTTGTGTATCATGTACCTATATTGTCATGTAATCCTACTGTGTACACGCTATGTACAGTAAGCACATGGGGTTCAGTTTACATCGGCCAGCAAAATGGATGGCTTTGTAATCAGCGCCCTGGCAATGGCAACTCTCTGCTGCTGACCACCGGATAACTGACTGGGCAGATGCTCCAGCTTTGCATCCAGTCCCAAAATGTGAATGACTTCTTTTGTATATTCTTTATCTACCTTGTTTCCATCTAACTCAACAGGCAATACAATATTTTCATACACATTTAACACAGGAACCAGGTTATAGCTTTGAAAAACAAACCCGATTTTTCTCCTGCGGAAAATGCAAAGTTCATCTTCTTTTAAACGGAAAATATCTTTGTTATCCACCAGAACTTTCCCCTCTGTTGGATAATCCAAACCTCCCAGCATATGTAAAAGTGTGGATTTTCCGCTTCCGGAACTGCCCACAATGGCAACAAATTCCCCTCTCTCAATTTCTAAGTTTACATCATCCAGGGCCTTCACCTGGTTTTCTCCTGTTCCATAATATTTTTTCAAATTGATTGTTTTTAAAACAGCCATATGCATTTCTCCCTTCCACCATCCTTTTTGTTTGATAGGAAATTTCATTTCCTACATAAAGCAAAAAAGGACAGCTTTCCTTTACTGTCCTTAGTATAGCATGAGATTCTTTCCAGAAAATTACGCAAATCTAACACTTTTGAAAGATTTTCTGTCCCTGTATTAATCTTTGGGAAGAAACAGGGAAATCCGGGAACCTTTTCCCGGCTGTGATTTGATTTTCACATATCCCTTTTGCTTCTTTACAATTTCTCTGACCAGATATAAGCCGATTCCTACTCCCGGTTTTTGCTGTACCTGCTTGCCCCTGTAAAATCGCTGAAATACCTTTGGAATTTCCTCTTCTGTCATTCCTATTCCTCTGTCTTCCACGCAAATTTCACAATACATGGAATATTCCTGAACGTGAAGGGTTACCTGACTTCCCTTGGGAGAATATTTCACTGCATTATCCAGAAGATTATACAGGGCTTCTATGCTCCATTTCTTGTCATAGCAGGCTGTTATTTTCTGATTTCCCTGTATTTTAACATCAATCTCACATGCCTCTGCCTTAGGTTTTATCTGCGCCACAGCCTGAAAAATCAAAGGTTCTACAGACTGCTTCTCTGGCTGTACCGTCACAAGATTAGTTTCCAGTCTGGACATTTTGGTAAGCGCCTGCATCAAAAACTCCAGACGTTCTGCCTGTTTCTTCATTTCTCCTGCCATGAAAAGCATTTGCTCCCTGTCTGGATTTTCCCTGGCAATTCCCTCTTCTAAAAGTTCTGCATACAGCTTCATATTGGCTACCGGAGTTTTGGTCTGATGAGAAATATCCGATACCAGGCTCTGAAGATTCGCTTTTTCTTTCTCTATATTCTTCCTGGCTAAACTGGAAGAACTGAGAAAACGGTTCCATTTTGTCTCTATTTTTGATAATTCTGTCTCATCATAATGATATTCCTCAAAACTCCCATCCAGGGCGCTGTCCAGCATTTCATTGAGACGTCTGAGAACTTTTCCTGTACCAATCATAAGTTTTCCTCTTCGCGCTTCCACAAATATCCCTGCCCGTAAATGGTGTGAATGTATTTCACAGAATTGCCTTTTTCCAATTTTGTCCGCAAACGGTTCATGGTAACAGACAGGGCATTTTCATCCACATATTCCCCTCCATCTGCCCAGATACGTTCTGTGAGAAGTTCTCTGGTAAGCACTCTTCCTTTGTTTTCCAGAAACAGACGGAGCAGTTTCTGCTCATTTTTTCCAAGAGATAGCTCTGTCTTTCCTTTCCGAAACAACAGCCTGTCAAAATCCAGAAACAAATCATCTATTTCATAAACTGCTGTCTTTCTCCTGCCTGTCCGGCGCAAAAGATTTTCTATTCTTGCCCGCAGTACAGCCAGGCTAAAGGGCTTTGTCATATAATCATCTGCTCCCAGGTTCAAGCCTGTCACTTCATCAATTTCCATATCCAGGGCAGTGAGAATCAGTACCGGCGTGCTGCTCTGATTCTTTACCCAGGTGAGATATTCGTATCCGCTTTTATCCGGCAGATTAATATCCAGAATAATCAAATCCGGAACCTGTTTCTGAAAACTGTTTTGTGCCTCCTGCACTTCCCTGTCCTGAAAAAACTCTGTCCCCGGCTGGGAAAGCGCCAGCCGGATTCCATTGCTTAATGCAAAGTCGTCTTCTACAATCTGTATTAACATGTGTCTCACTCCTGCTGATTATTTTCCGATTTTTAAATGATGCTGTCTGGCACATTCTTCTATCATGGCGTTAAACTTTATCTTTCCATACCAGTATAATCCACCGCCTAAACCGGCAATAATAAGGAATACCCAGTGGGAAAGTATCATCTTTGAAAATGGCATAGTATCTCTCCATATGTAACGAAACAAAATGGATGGAATCATGAGTAATATCACTGAAATCAATGAAAAAATAGTTTCAAACTTTCTCATAAGTGCAAAGCGTCCATACATGCACAAATTCCAAAGAGCTATTAGCCATGGAAAAAGAAGCAGCCATATCAGATACATAAGATTAAAGAAACCACTTTCCAGGGCTTCCATCTCTCCAATAAGAAAATACATAACAAATACCACCAAACCGCCTAACAGGTAGATAAGTCCTACCGTTTCCAAAGAAGAATAAACTCGGTCTTTTCTATTCCCACGCTTTCCTTCTGTTGCCAGGTCTTTTGCAAACTCCTTTACATCTCCTAGACGTTGGTTCAATAATTCTCCTTCTTTTTTTGCTTCTCCTGCCATGCCAATCAGGTCTTTTCGGATGATTTCTGCCTCCATCAGTCCCACACCCTGGTTTACAGCATACGCTGTGACACTTCGGATATATTGGATATCTGTCATGTCCAGTCCCAGATTCAACTCATCCAGATTGTTTGCTTCTGTTAATTGCTGCAATAAATTTTTCTTCATATTTGCCACCCCAATCGTTTCAAAACTCTATATGCTGTTCGTTAGCTACCTGTTCTGTGATTTCTGTAAATTTCTTTTTTCCATACCAATAAAGGACAACTCCAAGAAGAAACAGCACGACATAACACCCGTCAGAAATTTTTACTCTCCAAAATGGTATGTATTCTTCCATTGTTCTCGTAAAAATTCCAGGGGAATAATATCAATGCATAAACAAATACTCCCAGGTTCATCTGTCCTCTTAATAATTCCAATGTATTCATAAACAAAACCAGCAAAAGTGCACTGGAAGCTAACACAAGATACCAAAGCCCAACACTTTTCATAAAATAATACTTTTCCTCTTTCCTGTTTTCAGCTTTTCCGGCATCTACCAGCTCTCGCGCAAATTCCCCCACATCTCCCAACCTTTGTTCCAAAAGTTCTCCTTCCTTTTTTGCCTCAAATCCTATTCCAATCAAATCTTTCCGGATAATCTCGGTCTCCATCATGCCTACTCCCTGATTAATTGCATAGGCTGTCACTTTATCAATATATTTCTGATCTGACACCTCCAGATTCAACTGTCTTCCATCGTTCTGCTTTTTTAACTGCTTCCAGATATTTTTCTTCATTTGCCCCACCTCGTTTCTCTTACATCATCAAAATCGACTCTACTGTATCCGACACGCTTCTCCAACAGCTTTCAAATTCTCTTAATTGCTCCTGTCCTGCTTCTGTAAGAGAATAATATTTCCGGCTTGGTCCAAGAGGGGAAGGGCGAAATTCGGAGGAAATCATTTTTTTCTTTTCCAACCTTACCAGCAGAGGGTAAATGGTTCCTTCTTTCATATCCTCAAATCCAAAGTCCTGTAGCTTCATAACAATCTCATAACCATAAGTAGTTTCTACGCTGATAATCTTCAGAATACAGCCTTCCAAGGTCCCCCTCATCATCTGAGATTTGTCATACATCCGTCCATCACCTTCTTTATTTCTCTTTCTACCTTGTTCTGCCAAGTAGTATCTTAACTATATTGTACCACATAGTAGTCCTGTGTCAATGTTTTTATTTGGCAAATTTCATTTTCTTTTCATATGATACTGTATGATATGAAAATTCTGGAAAGGAGCTTCACTATGAACCAACCTCTGTTAAAAGTTCAGGACGTCAGCTATACCTACCATACCAAAGCCGGTGAAACTCCGGCTCTTTCTCATATATCTTTCTCTGTATTTCCCGGAGAATTTGTGGCTATTGTGGGGCCATCGGGATGTGGGAAGTCCACTTTTTTAGATATGCTTTGCGGACTGTTAAAGCCTTCCGGCGGTGAGCTTCTTTTAAATGAAAAACCGCTGGCAGAGTCTGCAACCAACATTGGCTACATGCTGCAAAAAGACCATCTCTTTGAATGGCGTACCATTTACAGTAACATGCTTTTAGGACTGGAAATTCAAAAACGTATTACTCCCAAAAGTAAAGAACGGGTGGATAACCTTCTGGAAAATTATGGTCTGGATAAGTTCAAAGGCTCCAGACCCTCCCAGTTATCCGGTGGAATGCGCCAAAGGGCCGCGCTTATCCGTACCCTGGCATTAGAACCGGATCTTCTCCTTCTGGATGAGCCTTTTTCTGCACTGGACTATCAAACCAGATTGTCTGTCAGCGATGATATTGGAACCATTATTCGCCAGGAAGGGAAAACTGCGATTTTAGTGACTCATGATATTTCAGAAGCTGTGAGTATGGCAGACCGGGTTCTCGTTTTCAGCAAACGCCCAGCCACTGTACAAAAAATAATTCCTGTGGAATTTGAAATGGAAAACCGCACCCCCATGGCTTGCCGCAATGCGCCGGAGTTTAAAAAGTATTTTAATGAAATCTGGAAGGAGCTGAATCTTCATGTCTAATTTTCCTTCTGTTTCCAAAGAACAAAAACATTACCTTAAAGCTTTAAAACGCAATTTACGTCTGATTCAAATTGCCCGCATTTTACTGCTGTTTTTGTTTCTTGGCTTGTGGGAATTTACCGCACGCTTTGGCATCATTGACTCTTTTATCTTTTCCAGTCCCTCGCAAATTTTGAAAAAAATGGTGGAAATGCTTCAAGACGGCAGCCTCACCGGGCACATAGCAATTACCCTTACAGAAACCCTTGTAAGTTTCTTCCTGGTAACGGTTCTTGGCATTGCCATTGCGGTGCTTCTCTGGGCTTTTCCAAGGCTTTCCGCAGTGCTGGAACCTTATCTTGTAGTTCTTAACAGCCTGCCAAAATCTGCTCTGGCGCCCCTATTGATTGTGTGGCTGGGAAGCAATATGAAAACCATTATTCTTGCGGGAATTTCAGTAGCGATTTTCGGCGCGATTTTAAACCTGTACACCGGTTTTTGCGAAACCGATCCAGATAAGCTCAAACTCATCCGCACTCTGGGCGGCACAAAAAAAGACGCTTTATTCAAAGTCGTTCTTCCCGCTTCAGTTCCACTGATTCTAAGTATTATGAAAGTAAATATTGGATTGTCTCTTATAGGAATTGTTATTGGAGAAATGATTGGAAGCAAGCAGGGGCTTGGATATTTGATTATTTATTCCAGCCAGATTTTCCAGCTTACTACCATGATTATGGCTATTGTAATTCTGTGCGTAATTGCCATTCTTTTATATGGAGCAATCTCACTTTTACAGAAATATTATTTCAAAAGACATCAGTAATGGCTTGTTTAGAGAAAAACACTGCCAGCGGAAAAGTTGCTGGCAGTGGACATTACAATAAATGTATATTCTTTTATATGGAAATTCGAATTGCTTCCAGAATGATAGACTTTCCAGCTCCGTTTTCATTGGAAATAAGCGTGGACTCTTCATTGCTCAAATCCCAATCAAGAGTCTCATCACTGGCCGACAGTTCCCTGGTAAAGCCTGAAACATATTTTTATTTCTTCTTTCATAGATTATTTTCCGCAGCACTTTTTATATTTTTTACCACTACCACAGGGACAAGGGTCATTTCTTCCTATTTTCTTTTGAATCTTCGGAGTTTGTACATCTTTTAATATCTGTTCTGGTGCCACAAAAAACTCACTTCTTTTTTCTGTCTGCCAAGTTCCTTATCTATAAATCCTCTGTTACTCCATTTTCACACTGTGTATACCCATTGGCTGCAATTTGTAGCAAAATTTTCTTCACTTCTCTTATTAGAAAATGTAATACCTCTTATAAACAGCAGCTTCATGATATCTTTTGCCTGAAAATCATCTTGTACTGTCCTGTATTCCAGCTCAAGCATCAGATTATCTGCCCGTACCTTATTTTTCATAAGTCCTGTTAAATCCTTAACCAGCTTCTTATGACATGGATTTTCCATATTTACCATATGCTCCGCATATAAATAAATCTCTTTATGATTAGGTATGTAATATTCCTGTCCTGATACTTGTTTTAGAAAATCTTTGTATTCTCTCCGGCTTTCAAAGGCATCACTAATAATCCAATCTTCTTCACACCAAAATCCACCCTCTTCGCGCTGACAAAGAAGCTGAAGGGCCTCTTCTGCTTTTTCAGATAGCCATGCCAGTTCTTTTTGCTCTTCCTCTGATAAATCCGGATATTTAAACATTTTGTCCACTGCAATCTGAAGCACTTTTTTCTTCTCCACCACACCAAACAAATTCATACACGCACGTAAGGTAAGGCGCACCCCTGTAATCAGCCCAAGTAAGCTTTGCGTTTTTTCATCCTTTAAACCTGTAAGCATCATTTCCCGTATTTCATCTGGCACAACAAAGCTACATTTTTCATCCTTACAAAACATAAAAACCCAGCCCTTATGACAATAATTATCCTGCAAAGCTGCCATTTGTACTGCTGATAATGGATGTCCGTTCATTGCCCTTAACATGACTTCCAGATCTTCTTTATCAAGAAAAATCAATTCTTTTTGAAAAGATTCCGTAATCACATCATATACAGTACGTTCTTTATTTTCACAGGAAACCTCTGCATCTACTTCTTCCTGCCAGTTTTCCAGAATCCAATCCAGTAGGGATTCCGGAGCCCGTTTTAAGATTTCTCTTCTCCCTGTATCATAAAGTTTTCTGTATAGCTGGATGCCATCTGACTCAGCATCTCATTATCAATACCTAAGCTATTAAAAAATTCATTTATCTCTGATTTCCGCATAGTCCGTTCCTCATCTGCGATAATATTTTCAAATTATACATATTGATATTATACCTTCAAATGATTTTGTATACAATATCAAATTAATTTTTCAAACATAGTCCTTGCAATAAAAATTGTAAAAATGTATAAAAAATGGTAAGATTGTGAAAAGCCATTGAAATACAAAGAAATATCAAGATTTAGGAGATATAAGAAAATGATAAAAGTATTATTCGTATGCCACGGCAGGATTTACTGTTCAGAATAAAAAGTCTTAAATCGTCTTAAATACTTCTATAAATAGTAGTTCTTGTGTTCAACTCTCAAATTTACCAATGATTTACCAATATTTCTGGAGAGTCAGACTTGCAAAAAACAAGCCAGAATGAGGAGATTAAAAATATGAGTGAATTGAAGAAAAACATTTACGATGAAAAGAATGGGCTGCATTACACTTTGATTGAAGATTACTACATCCCAGATTTGAATCTGCCGGAGGAACACCGCCCTATCGGAAAGTACGGACGGATGCACCGGGAATATTTAAGAGAAGTCCACCCAGTCAAATTGAACACATTGACACTGACCGGGGAGTTATGGACATACCTTGCAGACCTGAACGAACAGGCACAGGAACGATTAGACACTATCATGGAGCAGATGAAAGCTACCGAGGGCGTGACAGAGGAATTAAAGCGTACCTGTCAAATGGAATGGGTACAACGATGTAATAACATCCATAACCGGGCAGAAGAAATTATTTTGCATGAGATGATTTATTCATAACGATATGGTAGAATGATTATGACAAATTCTTTAGGTTAGAATCGATGATGGGGTAAACGAAAAAGCAGTTTTGGCAT